>OGWW01001573.1_pt1 | contig 12059 bp, 10 predicted proteins | sample 1576131 | NCBI WGS metagenome assembly OGWW01 (sample SAMEA3541576, study PRJEB24748) | human gut metagenome | biome: human gut; feature: human-associated habitat; material: faeces | place: China | collected 2012 | reverse complement strand
ACAAACTCCATTTTAAAATGTTCGTCCCTTACAGAGGTACGTGTAGAGGACTTTCCTGCATTGGAGAGCTCTTCAAAATCAGCGACTATAGCCCGAACTGTAAAGGGTACTCCCTCACAGCACTCCTTCATACCTCCATTGTTTGCTTCGTATTCGTCAGTGCATGCACTACACACTAAAAGGATGCCCCCAAATACTATTCCAGTGAAAAATTTCATATATCTTTTCATATTATCTTACTTTAAACAGATTGGCATCTTTTTGCGAAGTCCAGAATTACCCCGTCAGGTCAATCAGTTTCTTGTTTTGCTTCCGTTCCAATAACGGTCTCGGTTTCAGTATTCTCTTCCCATGATACGGGGCCGTTCTCCGGCATCACAGTAATTGCCTTTCTTGCTATACCTATAGTATAGCTGACAGCCCTTCCCAAAGCCCAATTGTCAGTCAGAGGTAAAAACAGGTTTTCCATACTGACAGTTTGAACAACAAGAGCATTATTACTATCTTTGGCCGTATATTGATAAGAAATATTGAACTTACTTCCTGCCCCGGCAGGAAGCAGAAAGAAGGTTGCAAGCAGTTTCTTTTCTTCTATAATTGTATCCGGTACCGGAAAACTTATTATACCGGTGGTAAAGTTTTCCTTTTCATCAGCCGATGGATATGTCCACTTCCAGCCTATGTCACTATCTGCTGTAGGATTATAATAGGTAAGCAATCCACTCTTCATTCCCGTAATCGAGAAGGAAGTTACTGACTTTCCCTCCGTATTATCATTACTTTTTATATAGACATTGACCTTGGTCAGTGTATGGTGCAGTTTGAAAGTTACATTACCATTGCTTTGATTCATTACCGGAGTTGCGGCAAGAAAATCTATCTGATTATTTACAGCTATCGGAACGGTATACCCCAACACCGGAAATCCGCTTGCCGTTCCTTCATTCTGAAAAGAGAGGTAACCATTTTCCACTTCATTCACGTAAGGGGCATAAGCAAAGAAACTGATTTTATCCGTGGTGGAATTGTCCGGCCAGAACTTGACCGGACTATAAGACCATGTTCCCTCATCCAGTTGTTTTTCCACAAGCTGGTTATACATAAAATTCGGTATGGCAGTATTCTCGTTGAATTTTCCATGTGTAAAATATGCAAACACTCCCACATTCTTAAGTTCACCGGCAGTGGCAAATTTCCCGGTTCCCCTCGTCATTGTAATAACTCCAGAAAAGCCGATAGGAAGATTCTCCTGCGGAAGTCCGTTCTTACTTTCTTCCCCACTGCATGCTCCCAACAACAAAAGTAATGCAAGGAGGATGCTACACAACCGCTTCATCCCTATATCTTCTGCTTTTCCTTTCATACTCCTTCTACCTAAATGTTACTTTCCCCATTACTGGTCCATCCCGTCATATTGTCATCAACAGCAATACTGATAGCATTCATCTTGATGGTCAACACGTAAGTATGCTGTGTCCCTTTTTTAAAAGTTCCTTGCGGCAATTTGACTTCTTTATCCGTCACAGTACTTGTCAGATTACTACTATCATTCACCTTTGTCACAACATCATAACTAATCTTTAGGCTCAAATCCCCTTCCTTGGCTGTACCGTTTTGGTTATTCACAGGAATGAAATAAAGAGCTTCCTTTTCTGAGAACAAAGCTGTTGCATCGGTATTACTACTCACGTCGACAGCACTCTTCTTATACCCCCATTGGTCAATGCCTGTTCTATTCACAAACTCACTAAGGTCTTGCTCAGCCGAAAAATAGGATGCGGAAGGTGAGATGGCATTCCAAGCATCAGTACCGAAATCATAAACCGCTTTGTTGTAAAGTATTCCACTTCCCGGAGACAGTTTTAATCCTGTTACAAAGATTCTTGTTTCAGCGCCCAGATTCACGTCCGGCTTCACCTTGACATTGGCTATTTGGGTAAGCACATGGCTGAATTTAAACTGGACTGTTCCTTTGTTACCGACATTGCTCTCAGAAGTCAAGTCTTTTATGGCAGTACGGCAATCCGTTACTAAATCCACCATATCTTTCCAATTATTTGAAGTTTTTACTTCAAAGGTGATTTTAGGAGCCTCTTTATCACTTTGTGCCGATAAAATTATTTTTTGGTCTGTTCCCTCTCCCGGATTGGATTCATAAGGTGCATAAGCGAAGAAAGTTATTTTATCATCATTCGTCGGCCAAAAACGCAGAGAAGCATACCCCCAACTACCGGAAGTCCATGTAGCATGTTCATTATACATAAAATCGGGTGTTGTACTCGCTTTCTCACTATCCCATCCTTCCTTGCTTGTTTTATAGGCAAAAATACCGAAACCGGCATCCGCTTCTTTCAGCGTGGACGTAGTGGTTTCCGTTCCTCTGGTCTGTACTCCCGTATATACATCCAAACCGATTGTCCGGTCTGCATCCGGATTTATCTCCGTAACTTCATTTTGCGAGCAACCGGCTATCGTCAGCGCTGCCATTGCCATCAATAAACTTTTCGTTCCCATCTTCTATTCATTTTTTCAATTAATATTAATTATGTCCTCAAATATCTATATCACTGTTCACTTCATCCTCCCAGTCATCCACGTTGGCGTCAAAACCCGAACTTCCTTCAACTTTCACATTCGGTACTTTTTTTTCGCACGTCATGTCGATGAAAATGCTCATTCTTCCATCTCCTTCTTCCAACTGGCTTATTTTCAGATCATCAAAACTTTCTTCAAATGTGGTTTTCCCGTCCACCAATTCTGCTCTCAAATGCAGGTTATGTGAAATCTCCGTATCAAAACCAAACACGCTGATAGAGGCGCTTAGTGTTCCGTCCGTCGCCGATCCGGAATTATAAACGGGATTACCGAGACAAAACTCCTGCGCCACAGTCTTTTCTGAAATCTGTCCCGAAGCGAGAAACACAGATTCTGCAATACCATCCAATTTACAAGTGGCATTACGTATATTGTTCATTCCTTTAATACGGATTTTAACTGTTATCTTTTGAGTCAGTTTTTGGGGAAGGAAACAGAGCTGGCAACCATTTTTACTACCGTCAATCTTTTTGCTCCCCCAGTTAGTCATGCCCGATGAATAGTTTCCCGACATGCCCGGAGTCACTTCAAAACTTTCCATACAATCGGCTGCAAGTTCGTCGGGACTATCCATAATGATTATCTCCGTGGAAGGGACATTCTTTGTCACCACATTTGTGGCATGTGCCTCCAACGTCCGGTAGGCATCTTCTCCCCTAAAGCCCAGGTTACCAAAATCGTCAAATGAACGGTTAAAGAGAACAACGTCATAACGTCCTTCTTTCAGATACACAGTCTTATACGTTCGGTCGCCCATCAGTACCATAATGGGACTACTGCCGTCTGTAGGATAGAATACAGTGGTGGCACCATAATCCTGTTCCTTCTCATTCAATCCCGACCGACTCCAATCGGCACTGATCATGATTTCAGTTTCAAGGGAGTAAACCTGCTCACGGTGACTACAAGCGACCAACATGAAGAAGGTGAAGTTGTAAAACACCCACAATAGCAGCATGTTTCCCGATGCAAAAAGCAAGTGTTTTATTTTTATAAGTATCATTATAATTTGCTTTGTCAAGCCGTTACTTACCAAGTAACGGATAGTCTTCTCTATCCGCAATAAAAAAGCTGTTTTGGGAGTCATATAATGATGTAAAGAAATATATTCCGTTTTTGAGGCATCAGAAATGGAGGAGCACTTTGTGTGTTTTTCAGAATACACACCGGAACAATATGTATTTTTTCGTGTGTTGTGTCGGTAAACAAATAAAATGATAAGATTTTTATAGAAAACTAAACTATTATTTGGATTTATGAGGAAGAATTCCAATCTTTGTGAATCAAACTATCCGTTACTTGGTAAGTAACACTTCCCTTACCAGAGCCATTGTCAGACGGCATTTTTCATGCAACTTTCTTTTCATTGTATCCTGCGACCGAGATTATCAGTTCTTCATTGGCCGCATCCACCTTTTCATTCTCAAAAGGTTTCAGGTATGTTTCCGTCACCTTGATAGAGAAATGGCCCAATGCCTTGCTGATGATGCCGATACTCATTCCTGCATGAAAAGCCAACGTAGCCCATGTATGGCGCGCCACATAAGTAATATTTAGAAATGCAATAAAAAACAGAATGACGATAATTAAACGTAAAACGTTTATAATTAAGCATTTTGCGAGAATTGCAGAACAGACAGACCTGCAAAAGAAAACAAAATATTGCGACGTTTCAGTTACCAGACTGTTAGCCGCCTGTTTCGGAAACGACGGCAGGTAACCGAATTTTTACCGATAAGAACAAAGCGGATTTGTATTCACTGTTTCTCAATGTTTTGCATGCCAAAGGACGCTTTTCAAAGGAGTATTTTTACAACCTAAAAAAGAGCGTTATGAAAGTGGAAAAATTCAAGGTGCTGCTCTACCTGAAAAAGAGCGAGCCGGACAAGACCGGCAAAGCCCCGATCATGGGACGGATCACCCTCAACCGCACGATGGCGCAGTTCAGCTGCAAGCTCTCCTGCACCCCCGGGCTGTGGAACGCGCGTGAGAGCCGGCTGAACGGCAAGAGCCGGGAAGCGGTGGAGACCAATGAAAAAATAGAAAGACTGCTGCTTGCCGTACACTCGGCCTTCAATTCCCTCATGGAAAGAAAAAGGGATTTCGATGCCGCCGCGGTCAGGGACATGTTCCAGGGCAATGCGGGCATGCAGATGACCCTGCTCAAACTTCTCGACCGGCATAACGGGGAAATGAAGGCCCGTGTCGGTGTGGACCGTGCGCCCACCACACTCTCGACCTACCTCTTCACCTACCGCACGCTTTCCGAATTCATCAAGGCGAAATTCAAGGTTCCGGACCTTGTCTTCGGGCAGCTCAACGAGCAGTTCATCCGCGACTATCAGGATTTCATCCTTCTGGAAAAGGGATATGCCGTGGACACGCTTCGCGGCTACCTGGCCATCTTGAAAAAGATCTGCCGCATCGCCTACAAGGAGGGCCACTCGGAGAAATACCATTTCTGCCACTTCAAGCTGCCCAAGCAGAAGGAGACAACACCGAAAGCACTCAGCCGTGAGAATTTCGAGAAGCTGCGTGATCTAGAGATACCGGAAAAACGCAGGTCACATGTCATCACCCGGGACCTCTTCCTCTTCGCCTGTTACACCGGCACCGCCTATGCCGATGCGGTAAGCATCACCCGGAAGAACCTCTTCCGGGATGACGAGGGCAGCCTCTGGCTGAAATACCAGCGAAAGAAAACCGACTACCTCGGACGTGTCAAGCTGCTTCCGGAAGCCGTCGCGTTGATTGAGAAATACCGGGACGATACCCGCGAGACTCTTTTCCCGCCGCAGGACTACCACACGCTCAGGGCCAATATGAAATCCCTGCGCCTGATGGCAGGGCTGAGCCAGGACCTTGTCTACCACATGGGACGGCATTCTTTCGCCTCGCTGGTCACGCTCGAGGAGGGAGTGCCGATAGAGACCATCTGCAAAATGCTGGGACACTCCAACATAAAGACCACCCAGATATACGCGCGCGTAACCCCGAAGAAGCTGTTCGAGGACATGGACAGGTTCGTCGAGGCAACCCGCGATTTGAAACTTATCCTTTAATCCCTAAACAATCATTATCATGCGCAGTACATTCAAGCTCTTATTCTACATCAACCGTAACAAGGTGAAATCGGACGGCACGACCGCCGTCCTCTGCCGGATCAGCATCGACGGAAAGAAATCGGCAGTCACGACAGGCGTCTATTGCAAACCCGGGGACTGGGACAGCAAGAAGTGTGAAATCAAAACAGCCAGGGAGAACAACCGCCTTGCCGCCTTCCGCAGCCGGTTGGAAGAGGCGTACGGGAACCTGCTGAGGAACCAGGGAGTGGTCACGGCCGAACTGCTCAAGACCACCGTGTCAGGCGCCAATTCCGTACCGGAATACCTCCTGCAGGCCGGAGAGGTGGAACGCGAACGGCTCAGGGTCCGCTCCAAGGAGATCAACTCCACTTCCACCTACCGCCAGTCGAAGACCACCCAGCTCAACCTCAGGCAGTTCATCGAATCCCGCGGGATGAAGGACATCGCCTTTTCGGACATCACCGAGGAGTTCGCCGAATCGTTCAAGGTCTTTCTCAAGAAGGAGCTGGGACACAGGAACGGACACGTGAACCACTGCCTGTGCTGGCTCAACCGGCTCATCTACATCGCCGTGGACCGGGAAATACTAAGAGGCAATCCGATAGAGGACGTGGCATACGAGAGGAAAGAAACACCTAAACTAAGGCATATCAGCCGCAGTGAACTGAAGCGGATGATGGAAACCCCGCTGCCCGACCCGATGATGGAGCTGGCACGCAGGACGTTCATCTTCTCCTCGCTGACCGGTCTGGCCTACGTGGATACGAGGGCTCTCCATCCCCGTCACATCGGAACGACTTCGGAAGGAAGAAGGTATATCCGCATCCGCCGCGCCAAAACGGACGTGGAGGCGTTCATCCCGCTGCATCCCATAGCCGGACAGATACTGGAGCTTTACAACACCACGGATGACGACAGGCCGGTATTCCCGCTGCCGGTCCGCGACGTCCTCTGGTATGAGGCACATGGAATGGGCGTGGCATTAGGCATGAAAGAGAACCTGTCCTACCACATGGCCCGGCATTCGTTCGGGACCCTGACACTGACCGCAGGTATTCCGATAGAGAGCATCGCCAGGATGATGGGCCACACGAACATCGACAGCACGCAGGTCTACGCCCAGGTCACCGACCGGAAGATATCCTCGGACATGAACCGGCTGATGGAAAGAAGAAAGCCCGCGGCCGGCAAGGAAGCCGCAGGCTAAATAAAAACTGCCGCCGGAATCGTAAATGCAATTCCGGCGACAATCCTTAAACTTAAATACGATATTATACCAATGCAGGGTGATAGTTCTCCTCCAGCAGCCTCTCGATGTCCGACTGCCTGTACAGGATCTTCCCGCCAAGCTGGATATAGGGAATCCGTCCTTGGTCCCTGTAATCCTGCAGGCACCTGCGGCTGATCTTCAACATCCCGGAAAGCTCCCTGTCGGTCAGGAACCGTTCCCCGTTGAAGGGAGGACGGTTGTCACGGGCAAGACGTTCCACTTTTTTCTCCATGTCGTCCAGCAGGGCAAAGAACCTGCGGACACGTTCGTTCTCCTTGTCGATAATGCCTTCCATCTCTTCCGCTCTTTAAAGGTTTCCGTTCTTCCTTCTTTCTCTCACCTCCTTCTCCTTGCGTCTGATGCCGACGTAGACCATCAACTTCTCCACATCCCCGGGCTTGTAATAGAACTTGCGCTGGAGGCGGGTGAACGCCAGCCGTCCGGTATCGCGGAGAGTCTGCAGGGTACGCGGCGAGATGTCAAGGCGCAGGCAGACATCCTGGCCGTCCAGTCACTCTCCGGGTTCCTTACAGCGGTTTCTCTCATACAATCTGTCCACACGTGCGGACAGGTTCTCGGCGCGCGCCAGCATCCTCTCAAGGACACCGGCCTCGATGTAGCATATTTCCATATTTTCAACTCGTTTAAATATCAGTGCGAATATAAGGGAAGAAACCATGAGAGGCAAGCACGACCGGCACACTGGCAGGAATAGTCATGGATAGTCGGTTTTTGTCATATGGGAAGGAAAAAGAAAGCCGAAGCAGGTCTGGATCCACTACCCCCTTTGGGTATGTGAAAGGAACGTTGTGGTGAAAGAAAAAACTCCTTTTCACACATGGATGAGGCAATGCCGGAAGTCCGGCAATAAAAAATGTGGCTTCTCTATCCGGGTAAATGCCATGATTACAGACTTCTTCCTGTTCCTATACCATCAGGTCGGTTACCTTCAGGTTAACAACTTATCCAACCTGTGATAGATCCGGATGTGAAAAGATTACTTTGGCTGGCTATTACAATATAATAAGTAGAATCATGTCAAATCTACTGCTGCTATTGTTTGTTGATAATGGCTGGCAGTAGAACAAACTTTCGTTAAACCAATACGTTCATTCTTTATTATCAAGTTTTTAGACTACCTTTGTATTTTATTAACTCATTTACCAAACATTATGGGACTACTCAAACCGAATCAAGTTTTGAACAAAGCATATAGACAGGTTGCGATTGAAACAACAGATTTTGACTTATTCAAAAATGCCCTTCGCACATTGAGAGACAATATTGTGGATGGGCAAAGAGAACACACGCAAAAAGAACATTTACGTAATTTTCTGAGTGAAACGTTCTACAAGCCATACTACATGGCTCCCGAAGAAGATATTGATTTGGCTATCCGATTGGATAAAACTATCAAGTCCAATATAGGGTTATTGATTGAAGTAAAGAGTACCACCAACAAAGGTGAGATGATTTCTAATGACAATCTTAATCGTAAGGCTTTGCAGGAATTATTGCTATACTATCTTAAAGAACGTGTCAATAAGAAGAACAATGATATTAAATATCTCATCGCTACTAATATTCATGAATTCTTTATTTTTGATGCCCATGAGTTTGAACGCAAATTCTATCAGAACAAACAATTACGTCGTGAGTTTCAAGACTTTGTGGATGGACGCAAAACCAGTAACAAAACCGATTTCTTCTATACTGAAATTGCAACAACCTATATTGAGGAGGTGAAAGATAGCCTTGAATACACTTACTTCAACTTACAAGACTATCAACACCTGCTTGATAGAACAGACAGTAGCGCTTCACGCAAACTTATCGAACTTTATAAGATATTCAGCGATACACATCTTTTGAAGCTATCGTTCCAAAATGACAGCAATTCGCTCAACCGTGGATTCTACACTGAGCTGCTACACATTATTGGTATTGAGGAACGCAAAGAGAATAATAAAACCGTGATTGTACGCAAAGCTGTGGAACGGCGTGACGAGGCTTCATTACTAGAGAATACTATTAACCAACTGGATGCAGAAGATTGTTTGCGTCACATAAATGGTCGTTTGTATGGGAATGATTATGAGGAACGGTTATTCAATGTTGCAATGGAATTGTGTATTACTTGGATGAATCGTATCCTTTTCTTGAAACTGTTGGAGGCTCAGATGTTGAAATACCACAATGGAGATGCAATCTATAAATTTCTTTCAATAACTAAGATTCATGACTATGATGATCTCAACACACTCTTTTTCCAAGTGCTTGCACGTGACATGGGCAGCCGCACACACTCCATTATGCGTGATTTTGCTTACGTTCCCTATCTTAACAGTTCTCTTTTCGAGGTGACAGATTTGGAAAGTAAAACAATTAAGATAAACAGCCTTTCACAACGTACGGTACTTCCTGTCTTGGCGAGTAGCGTATTACGAAATAAAAAACGCAATCTACAAGTCAACGCATTACCCACCCTGCAATATTTGTTTGCTTTTCTCGACGCTTATAACTTTGCGAGCGAAGGCAGTGAAGAAGTGCAAGAAGAGGCTAAAACACTCATCAATGCTTCTGTTTTAGGGCTTATATTCGAGAAAATAAATGGTCACAAGGATGGTTCAGTATTCACTCCAGGCTTTATCACTATGTTCATGTGCCGTGAAGCAATCACCAAGACCGTGTTGCAAAAGTTTAATGGTTATTATGGCTGGAATTGTACCACCCGTATAGAACTATACAACCATATTGACAATATAGTCGAAGCTAATGAACTAATTAACAGTTTGCGACTGTGTGATCCAGCTGTTGGTTCGGGTCACTTTCTTGTGTCTGCTCTCAATGAACTGATACTCTTGAAATACGAATTAGGTATTTTGGTAGATGCTACCGGTAAGCGTATCCGCAAAGCGGACTATCAACTTGCCATTGAAAATGACGAGCTGATTGTTACCGATACCGAAGGTAATTTATTTGCTTACAACCCACTCAATGCGGAAAGTCGCCGCATGCAGGAAACTCTTTTCAAGGAGAAGCGTCAAATCATTGAGAACTGTTTATTTGGCGTTGATATTAACCCCAACTCTGTGAAGATTTGCCGCCTACGACTGTGGATTGAATTGTTGAAGAATGCTTACTATACGGCTGAAAGTAATTACACTTATTTAGAAACCTTACCAAATATCGACATTAACATCAAATGTGGAAATTCTTTGCTTCACCGATTCGCTTTGACAGACAGTATTCAGACCGTACTGCGAGAGTCTAGTATCAGCATCAGCCAATATAAGGAGGCTGTAGCTAAATATAAAAATGCCCAAAGTAAAAGCGAAAAGCAGGATTTGGAAACGTTTATAACAGAAATCAAGTCGAAACTGAAAACAGAGATCAACCGCCGGGATGCACGATTGGTTAGATTGAACAAACGCCGCTCTGAGTTGGCAAACTTACAAGCGCCTCAACTGTTTGAACCGACAAAAAAGGAAAAGAAAGCGTCGGACAAGCGCATTGCCGATTTAAAGAAAGAAATTGCGACTTTAGAAAATATATTTGAGGAAATACGCTCCAACAAAATTTATCTTGGTGCATTCGAATGGCGTATAGAGTTTCCAGAAGTACTCGATGCCGAAGGCAACTTCTTGGGATTTGACTGTATCATTGGCAATCCACCTTACATTCAGTTACAATCTATGGGTAAGAGTGCCGATGTATTAGAATGCATGGGTTACATAACTTATGCACGCACTGGTGATATTTACTGCCTCTTCTATGAGTTGGGTATGAACCTGCTTACTCCCAATGGTTTTCTTTGCTATATCACGTCTAATAAATGGATGCGTGCAGGGTATGGTGAAGCCTTGCGAGGTTATTTCGCAAGCAAGACCAATCCTATTATGTTGGTAGATTTTGCAGGTATAAAAATATTCGATGCAATAACGGTAGAAGCAAATATTCTTTTATCTCAAAAAGCAGCAAATATTTTTAACACACAAGCTTGTTTGGTACAAGATTCGAATGGCTTGAATAATTTGAGCGATTTCGTGCAGCAACAAGGCGTGAAGTGTAACTTTGCAGATTCTATCCCATGGGTGATATTGTCTCCCATTGAACAGAGCATCAAGCAGAAGATTGAGTCTGTGGGAATACCCTTGAAGGATTGGAACATCCAAATCAACTATGGGATAAAAACTGGTTTCAATGATGCTTTTATCATTTCTACCGAAAAGCGTGATGAGATACTAGCGAATTGTCAAACAGAAGATGAACGTGTTCGGACGGCTGAACTTATACGACCGATTCTTCGTGGCAGGGATATCAAGAGATATGAATATGAATGGGCGGACTTGTGGATTATAGCCACATTTCCTTCGCGGCATTATGATATAGAAAGTTATCCTGCGGTGAAAAATTATCTTCTGTCAATTGGCATAGAGCGTTTAGAACAAACAGGAGAAACTCATATTGTTAATGGCAAAAAAATAAAAGCCCGAAAGAAAACTAGTAACGAGTGGTTTGAAACACAAGATAGCATCAGTTATTGGGAGGATTTTTCTAAGCCAAAAATTGTATGGAAAATAATCGGAAACCAAATGGCTTTTGCATATGATGCCAACAATTATGTAATGAACAATGCCTGTTATATTATGACAGGCGATCATTTGGATTATCTGTTGGCAGTATTGAATTTTCCAATAACTGAAGTAACCTTCGTGTAATCATACGAGTCTGTGATTTCCTGCGTTTACGCAGTTTGCTATAAGCAAGATAGGCACGGCGTACATCAAGATACTTGTTACGGGGACGTTGTATGTGCAAGGTCTGGCAATGTTTGCACAGATGACGATGAAGCCATACAATACCTTCCCATAAGAGTTTGGTATCAGTAGGGAAACGCAGATGACTTTCATAACAGGTGGCATCGGTCATACAGACATGAAGGTTCTCAAGATAAGGTGTCCAATGCTCGGCAAGAATGAGCTGGAGGGACTCAACGTCAAGGCGATCCGCTAGTTCCTGACGAATTGCACTAACGATTTTAGGATTGGTTAGTGGATGAAGCGGATCAATCTGAACACCACAAAATAACTGGTAATGAATATTAC
>OGWW01001558.1_pt1 | contig 12168 bp, 10 predicted proteins | sample 1576131 | NCBI WGS metagenome assembly OGWW01 (sample SAMEA3541576, study PRJEB24748) | human gut metagenome | biome: human gut; feature: human-associated habitat; material: faeces | place: China | collected 2012 | reverse complement strand
CAGCACATCCAGACCGGCTGCCCCCACCTGACCGCTTTCCAGGGCTGCCAGCAGGGCATCGCTGTCAATGAGCTTGCCCCGGGCGGTGTTGACGATGGTAACACCGGGCTTCATCTTGGCAAAGGCAGCGGCATCCAGCAGGTGGTGGTTTTCCTCGGTGGCGTTGGTGTGGAGGGTGATAACGTCGCTTTCTGCCAGCAGGGTCTCCAGGGGCACATATTCAGCGATCTTCTTTACCTCCTGGTTGGGGTACAGGTCGTAGGCCAGCAGGCTGCAGCCAAAGCCGGACAGATGCTTCAGCACCGTTTGGCCAATGCGGCCGGTGCCAATAACACCTACGGTACAGCTGGAAATGTCCCGGCCGATCTTGCCCTTCAGGGAGTAGTCCTGCACTTCTCCACGCTTCAGGATATGGCCAGCCTTCCGCAGGCTCATCAGCATCAGCATAATGGCAAAGTTTGCCACGCCGTTGGGGGGATAATCCACATTGGACACCTTCATGCCCAGCTCCCGGGCCTTTTCCAGGTCCACATGGTCGTAGCCGATGGAACGGCAGCAGATGGCCTTGACCCCCAGGTCGTGGAACCGCTGGACCATAGGGGCACTCATGTCGCAGGGGGTCAGGGAAACAGCGTCGTACCCTGCCGCCAGCTGGGCATTTTCCAGGGTAGGATAGGCCTCGGTGTAGCCGTATTCCACGCCCCATTGCTGGGCCAGGTCCTTGACGATGGCCTGCTCATCAAAGGGACGCAGGGTGTAGAAAAAAACTTTGGTACTCATATTTTTCTCCTCCGGTTTCTTCATTCTGCCCCATTGTAGCACGTTTTTTGCAGAGGAACAGAGATTTCTCCATGAATTTTGTTCAAGGCTCTTGTGAGGGCGGTTCTTTTTTGTCCAGTGGCCCCAAAACGGTTGTAAAAAAGGAGAAAAAAAGGTATGATAATAGGTGGATGCCCTTTTGGCAGCCGTTGATTTTGATAAAGGAGTGTGCCTGCTATGCGCGCTTATGAACGACTTCTGAATTATGTCCGGGTGTACACCACCTCGGATCCCGAATCCGGTACGCACCCGTCCGCCGCCCGGGAATTTGACCTGGCCCACCAGCTGGTGGAGGAGCTCAAGGCTCTGGGCGTGGAGGATGCCCGTGTGGACGAGCACTGCTACGTCTACGGCAGCCTGCCCGCCACTCCCGGCTGCGAGGACAAGCCCGCACTGGGCCTTATCGCCCACATGGACACCGCCCCCGATGCCAGCGGTGAGAACGTGAACCCCATCCTGCACGAGAACTACGACGGCAGCGACGTGACCCTGCCCGCCACCGGCATGGTGATGAAGGTTTCCGCTTTCCCCTTCCTGGCCTCTATGAAGGGCGAGACCCTGATCACCACCGACGGCACCACCCTGCTGGGAGCCGATGACAAGGCCGGTGTGTCGGAGATCATGACCGCCGTGGAGACCGTGCTGGAAAAGGGCCTGCCCCACGGCAAGCTGTGCATCGCCTTTACCCCGGATGAGGAGATCGGCGAGGGTGCCAGCCTGTTTGATATTCCCGGCTTTGGTGCCGACTTTGCCTATACTGTGGACGGCGGCGATGCCGGGTCCGTGGAATACGAGAACTTCAACGCCGCTGCTGCCACCGTGACCATCCATGGCTTCTCCGTGCATCCCGGCTCTGCCAAGGACACCATGATCAACGCTTCCAACGTGGCCATGGAGTTCCACGGCGCTCTGCCGGTCATGGCACGCCCGGAGACCACCGAGGGCCGCCAGGGCTTCTACCACCTGTGCCAGATGTACGGCGACGTGACTGAGGCCAAGCTGGGCTACATCCTGCGCGACCACGACGCAGCCAAGCTGCAGTTCAAGAAGGACAACCTGCTGGACATTGCCGCGTATCTGAACGGCAAGTACGGTGACGGCACCGTGGAAGTGGAGATCAAGGACAGCTACCGCAACATGCTGGAAAAGATCAAGCCGCATTTCCATCTGGTAGAGACCGCCCGCAAGGCCATCCGTATGGCCGGGCTGGAACCGGAAGAAGTGCCCGTGCGCGGCGGCACCGACGGCGCGACCCTGAGCTGGATGGGCCTGCCCTGCCCCAACCTGGGCACCGGCGGCTTCAACTTCCATGGCGTGTGCGAGTGCACCACCGTGGAGCGGATGGACCGCTGCACCCAAATTGTGCTGAACATCATCAGTCTGTACGCAGAGTAATTTCATCGTCCAATATAGCAAAAACGGAGGCTGTCCGGATTCGGACAACCTCCATTTTTGCATGATTTGCAGAATGCCTCAGCCCACATTGATGTGGCCAACCGGCATGATCTTGCGCTTGTTGTCGTCCGACTTGGCGGTCAGGCTCATGGCCAGCGACACCGGGCCCACACGTCCCATAAACATCACGGCCATATACAAGAGCTTTGCCCCATCCTTCAGCCGGGCGGTCACGCCCACCGACAGACCCACCGTGCCAAAGGCCGAGCAGGACTCGAAGATGGCGTCAATGACCGACACCGCATCCGAGGTGTTGTAGTACACCACCACAGCCGAGCCAAAGGCAGCCAGTGCGCCGATGACGATGATGGTCAGGGCACGGTACACCGTTTTGGACTCAATGTGGTGGTCGGCGATCACGCAGTCATCCCGGCCCTGCGCCACACTGCGGATGGTCAGGAACAGCACCGCAAAGGTGGTCACCTTCACGCCGCCGCCCGTGGAACCGGGTGCCGCACCAATGAACTGCAGCACGCTCATCAGCAGCTTGGTGATGGGCCCGCAGGCCGCCAGATCAATGGTGTTCATGCCAGCCGTGCGGGTGGACACCGACTGGAACAGCGACGCCATGATCTTATCCCCTGCGCTGAGGTTTCCCATGCTGCCGGGGTTGTTCCACTCCAGCAGACCGATGAGGGCTGCACCCCCTACCCACAGCAGCACCGAAAAGATCAGCACCACCCGAGCGTGGAGGGACAACTTGCGCTTTTTGGGGTACTGGATCAGCTCCACCCACACCATAAAGCCCAGGCCGCCTGCAATGATCATAAACATGATCACGGCCTGGACATAGTAGTTGTGGACATAGGGCACCAGGGAGGAATAGGCCCCAAACTGACCAAACAGGTCAAAGCCTGCATTGCAGAAGGCCGAAATGGCGGTAAAGATGCTGATCCAGATGCCCTGGAGCCCAAATTGGGGCACAAAGGCCAGCATCAGCAGCAGGATGCCTGCCCCTTCAAAGCAGGCCGCCAGCCCCACCACGATGCGCAGCACGTCCTTGGCCTGCGCGTAGCCATCAGCCGACACGCTCTCGCCCAGCACTCGCAGGTCCCGGAAGCCCATGCGCCGCCGCATGGCCAGCGCAAAAAAGCTGGTCAGGGTCACCAGACCCAAGCCTCCCACCTGGATCAGGACCAGGATCACCGCCTGCCCGAACACCGTGAACTGGGTCCAGGTGTCCCGCACGACCAGACCGGTCACGCAGGTGGCGCTGGTGGCCGTGAACATGGCGTCGATCACCCGCATCCGCCCGTAGCGGCTGGCAATGGGCAGTGACAACAGCAGCGTACCCAGTGCGATCACGATCACAAAACTGACGCAGATGATCTGGGTAGGGCTGTACCCCCGCGGTTTGTTCCGGTTCTTTGCACGATGATGCCGGAATGGGTTCTTGAATGGCTTTTTCATACGTTCCTCCGCAGGCAGCACACACCTGCACTGCCGCTTTCGTTTTCTCCCTTATAGCATACACCATTTTCCTCGTCGGTTCAACTTGATTTTATGCGCACGATGCGGTATTATAGATAGGCAGTGCACCTTGTGTGCATCGGTCTGTGTCTCGGTAGCTCAGTTGGATAGAGCGTCCCCCTCCTAAGAATTCGGTCAACCTGATACCTTGGGTGCAGAAGTGATTGCTCTATTCAAAAGCAAAACCGAGAATCACGGTTTTCTCAACAAATTTTGATGCAACAAGTTTAACACCGTTCCGGTTGCAACGCAGTCGGTCACTTCGGTGTGAAAATCGTTCTGTATATTCGTTTCCAAGTGCGTTGAATTTCAAAAAAATCAACGATAATACATAATATGCCTCAGTAGCTTAGCTGGATAAAGCGCCTCCCTCCTAAGGAGGAGACCGCAGGTTCGAATCCTGTCTGGGGTATCCCTTTAAGAAAATGCGAAGGTCATTTTTCCATGTGAAAGACGATCTTCGCATTTTTCATTTTGAACCTATCACCAAAATTAGCCAGCTAATGCCATTAGCAGAATTTTCGGTTCCTGCTAATAAAATCAGGTTTCCAGCTAATGAAGCCCCATAAAGCACCTTTTGAACTCTGTTTTCCGGCTCTCTGCTAAAATTGGTAGCCGCTTTCCTGTAAGTCCATGTAAATACAAGATAAACTGTGTAAATCTATTTTTCACATTCCTACCAGAAACCGTGCAAAACACTCTTCTCCATACATAGCGCGTTCACTCGCTGTTCTCTCGGAACAGAAAGAGGAACGCGCTTTTTTGTTTTCGGGCTGAACTTCCCGAATCCACCAAAGGAGGGTTTACCGATGAAAAAAGTTCTGACCGTCACGATGGACGGTATCCGCTACCACGCTTCCCGCCCGACAGATTGCCGGCACTGCTTCTTCTGGAAGGACCGAAAGAAGGGCTGCGTTCTCGGTAAAGAGAACTGCTACTATCTGATCGAGCCGCCCAAAGGCCCCAGCAAGTGCGAAGGATGCCCCTACAAGCGGGCAAAGCCCTGTGTGCTGGTTCCCTGCTACAAAGACCTGATGGCACCGCTGGAGAAACGAGGTGATGCCAAGTGAGCCACAAGCGAAACGAAGCCCTGCGCCATGTTCAGCACTCCATGCACCATGTGATCGCCGCTGGCGAAGGTTCTGACCGTGCCCCGGACAGCTGCAAGCTGTGTCCGTACTATCGGCCTGATTTCAAATTCCGCACCTGCCTGTATGCCCACTGCCCTTATAAGAAGCAGGTCAATGTATTCCGTTCCACACCTGAAAAATGGGATATCATGACGAGCAAATCTCCGATGCGCTCCTGTGATGATGTGGATGAGCAGGCTCTTTCGTATGCCGAGGTCAAGGCCTTATGCGCAGGCGACCCGCGCATCCGGGAAAAGATGGATCTGGATGTGCAGGTAGCAAAGCTCAAGGTGCTGCGCTCGGATTACCAGAACCAGAAATATCGTCTGGAAGATAAGCTGCTCAAGCATTACCCGGAGGAAATTCAGAAAGCGAAGAACCGTATTGCGGCTCTGAAAAACGATGCCCAAATCGCAGACGCACACCCGCAGGATAAGGAGAACTTCTGCGGCATGACGATCAAGGGCATGGTGTTCGATGAGAAAAAAGCAGCTGGTGAGCGGCTGATGCTCGCCTGCAAGGAGATGCCGAATGCGGATATGATGCTGCTGGGCACCTATCGCGGCTTTGAGCTGAACATTCGCTTTGACAGTTTCAAGAATGAGCATCAAATCGTTCTCCGCGGCGAGCTGAGTTATCCGGTACCGCTGGGCGATGACCCTCGCGGCAACATCGTCCGTCTGGACAATGCCATCGGCAATTTTGCCGACCGCATTGCCGATGCTGATGCCGCACTGGATTCTCTGGAACAGCAGAAGCAGGCCGCAGAGGTTGAAATCGCCAAGCCGTTTGCGCAGGAGGAAGAACTGCAAACCAAATCTGCCCGCCTTGCAGAATTGGATGCGCTGTTGAACATGGAGCATCAGTCCAGCCGGACAGAACCCGAAGCGGAAGAAAAGCCGGATGCCCACCCCTCTGTGCTGGCAGCTCTGGAAGAAAAGGCTGATAAAGTGGAGCCTGTCCGACCATTCAAATCTTACTTGGATAAGGATGGTGATGCCCGGTGACGGAGCACCGTGACCAGCAGATCCATTTTCGTGTCAGCAAAGTCGAACTGGAACGCATTCGTCAGAAGATGGAAAGTTGCGGTATTTTGAGCATTGGCTCTTATCTGCGAAAAATGGCTCTGGATGGTTACTGCCTGAATCTTGATTTACCACAGCTGCGTCGGATGGCGTACCTTCTTCAGAATTGCAGCAACAATCTGAATCAGGTGGCGAAACGGGCCAGTGAAAGCGGGCAGCTCTATGCCGCCGATTTAGAGGACTTGCGTAGTCGGTTGGATGAGCTGATAGCTATTGGCAAGCAACTTCTCGCCAAACTCACCGAACTCTAAAAAATTTCCCGCAGTAGGAGGCTGCGGGTTTACATAACGGTTGACACCCTTGCAAGGCAAGGGGCGATACCTTTATAATAGGGGCGAAAAAGAAAGGCTGGTGTTTGATATGAGGTTTTTATTCAAGATGATGCTTGCCCCGATCTCTCTGTTCGTGGCTTTTCTGGCTCTGATGGCAAAGTGGCTGCTTACTCTGTCCAGCTATGTTGTCGCCCCGCTGATGCTGTATATTTTCGGCTGCGGCATCTACACCGTCTACCGCCAGACTTGGGATCAGTTTCTGATTCTACTGGTTGCTGAATTTCTCTGCTTTGCTCTTTTTGTCGGCGCAACTGCGATGGTGGAGGACGTTGAACGATTCAGCGGTTGGCTTCGGGATATTATTTAATTTTGAATCTTCTGCCGCCTTCGGGCGGCTTTTTCATTTAGGGGGTGATCTGCTCTGGCTGCTACTCGTCTGATTGCACTGCATCAGCACAAAGGAAAATCTATCGCCGCCTGCCTGAAAGACCGCACCGACTATGCACAGAATCCTGACAAGACTGAAAAGGGTGAGCTTGTCAGCAGCTATCAATGCAGCCCGCTTACCGCAGATGAGGAGTTCATGCTCACAAAGAAGCTGTACGAGCAAGCCACCGGGCGCAGCCAGAAAAGCAATGTGATTGCTTATCAGATACGGCAATCCTTCCGGCCCGGTGAAATCACGGCAGAGGAAGCAAATCGAATTGGCTACGAGCTGGCTTCCCGCTTTCTGAAAGGCAAACACGCCTTTATCGTTGCCACTCATACCGACCGGGAACACATCCACAACCATATCATCTACAATTCCACTGCACTGGATGGCACCCGAAAATTTCGGGATTTTTTCTTTTCCGGTCTGGCAGTGCAGCGGTTGAGTGACTTGATTTGTCTGGAGCATCAGCTCTCCGTAATTGAAAAGAAGCCTTACCGGGAACGGCAGAAGCGCATCACTTACCCGCCAAGGGAAAGCAACCGCGACCGGCTGTGCAGTGTAATCGACGAGATTTTGCAGCAGAAACCCACCGACTACGAAGATTTTCTGCAAAAGCTGGAACAGCAGGGCTATGAGATTAAGCGCGGCAAGTACACTTCCGTTAAAGGCGCACGGCAGAAACGCTTTATCCGGTTAAAGACACTGGGTGCCGGGTACAGCGAGGATGAAATCAAAGCAGTCATTGCCGGAAAAGCCGAACACCGCCCACATCAGAAGCAACCTCCCAAAGAGCAGCCGTTCCAGTTGCTGGTTGACATTCAAGCAAAACTTGCCGAGGGCAAAGGTGGCGGCTACGAACGCTGGGCGAAGAAGTACAACTTGAAAGAGATGTCCAAAACGCTGATTTTTTTGCAGGAGCAGAAAATCGGCAGTGCGGATGACCTGAAAGAGCGTGCTGATGCTGCACTTTCTCGCTATCACAAACTGGGCGATTCCATCAAGGCCGCCGAGAAGCGTATGGCAGAAATCGCCGTCCTCCGGGCGCACATCGTCAACTATGCCAAGACCCGGCCTGTATACGATGCTTACCGCAAATCCGGGTACAGCTCCAAATTTTTGGAAGCGCACCGGGAAGAAGTCACGCTGCATAAGACGGCGAAAGCCGCTTTCAATGAATCCGGCCTGAAAAAGCTGCCCAAAGTGAAAGACCTGAATGCAGAGTATTCGGCTTTGCTCACCAAGAAAAAAGCACTCTACCCAGAGTACCGAAAGACACGGGATGAGATGCAGGAAATCGTAAAAGCACAGAAGAATGTGGAACTGTTCTTTGCGGAGGAAAAGGACTCCAAGCAAGTCGAGCAGATCCGATAAAACAGTCCCTGAGAACTTTGCCGCTTATCCGGCAGGGTTCTCAGGGTCTTTTTTGCTTATTGCTCAGTCTGTACTTGGAACGGCTTTTCCGGCAGTTTCAATTTGTTTGGCAACCATATTTTCCAATTCCCCCGTAATCGTTGCACAATTTGCAACACGATAATTCCAGAAGTAAGAAACGCCTTCACACTCCTCAACGGACAAATCGCTGTTGACCAAAAGCAGTCGGTCGGAGGTTACTTTCAGCTTTTCGCACAGAGCAGCATATTTTCCATAATCAATGCTTCGGCTGGACGATTTGGCTTCCACCCAGAAGAATTTTCCGTTGATGGAAAACGCAACATCCAGTTCATGCGTGCTCCCTGCGGATGCCGCTTCTGAAAGAATCACATTGGAGCAAAGCGAAACTTCTGCGCCCTGCTCCTCCTGATAGCGATTCAAAATCTGCTGAACCTGATGCTCCACAAAAAGTTCCAGCCACTTCCCGCTCAGGAAATGCCGGACAGTCTCATTTTGCGCAAGCTCATAGACGATATTCTGCGGATAGATCACAATGGATGCAAAAAGTCCCATTTTATCCCACGTCTGAGCGATTTCCGAAAGTGTGGCAAACGAATTCTTGGAAGTACCCTTTGGGATACGAAACGAAAAAGAGCCGTCATTCTGCATATGTGTCCGAATAAACTGCAAGAAATCCACCACTACCGGGTCGCAAAGAGCTTCGCCTGTTTTCCATGCCATCCGCTGAACGGCAATCGGCGGAAGTTTTTTCGGTACGACCTGCTGAACGATTCTATACCCACAGCGTTCCAGATGCTCCAATGCGGTCAAAGGCTTCGGAGGGATTTTTTCTTTAACTTCGGACTTTTCTGCACCGGATGTATTCTCAGTCAGATAGTTAAACTTCCATCCGTATTCCCAAGCAGGCGAACGGGTCAACACACCAACTGCATGAAATCCGCTGTCCGGTTCCTCCATCGGAAATGTGATTTTGTTCTTTTGGATATTGATTTGGAGCGTTTTATTTTTCAGCGCTATCTGATAAGCGTCAAGAAGGAATTCCTTTCCCTTATATGTCAGCTCACTGGAACTATTTGCAGAAAGGCCAGCATTTTTTGCCAAAGAGAGAAGCAGACAGGTCGCTTTGGGCAGCTCAAGGATATGCTCCATCTGCGCAGCGTCCGGAATCACTTCCGCATTTGCGTTATCGGGCTGCGGCAATTCGTCTGCCGGAGTCTCCTTTGCTGGTGCAGAAACTTCGGGTGTCATTTTTGAAGCAGCCTCAGATTTTCCAGACTTGGGCAAAGGTTTCGGCTCCGTATAGACCTCAGCAATAAATAATTCATAGGAATCGATGCACGAAAGTTTTCCTGCCGCTGCAAGTCCCACATAAATCGCAGCCGCCCGTGAGGAATCGCCATAATACTTTTTAGAATCCGCTGCGGCAGCAATATCAGAAAAAGCATTATATCTGCTCAGCGGCTCCGCCTTTTCCGGGAACTGCTTCAACGCACGGCAGTAGAGCCACTCAAAGAACGAATCCATGTACGGCTCTGTCGGATACTCGTTTCCTTCCAGAGAGTAACGTAGCAGCTCTCCACTGGTTCGCAGCCGAGTGTCCTTATGGACTTTGGGTGGCTCACAGGTCAGAAGGTCAGCGAATGGCCCACCATGTTCAAACACTTTGGTGGCTTCAAAAACCGTGCTGATGGGTACATCCTGCGCAACAGAATCCAGATGCAGCAAAAGCCGCAGAGAAGAAACAGCTTCACCCTCCGGCTGAACGGATGCAGAGCTGACTTCCAGAATCGAAACATCAGGGTCTGTTGTATGGACGGCATCATGGACGGCACGGATATTCTGCCGCTTGCTGCCTTTTATCCATGTGAATGTCACCGGCTGTTCTCTGCAATAGGGATAGCCGGATATGGGAAAACAAATGGTTCGTGTTGCCATGAACACCTCCAACTTTTTAGGACAAACAAGTTTATGTAAATCAAGTATAGCACAATCCCGGATGTGCTGCATAGCACTATTTTCTGCTTCCGGGAATCCATCTGTGCAAAAAGTGCCGATACCACAGGCATCGGCACTCAGATTAAAAAGCATTTTTCAAAAATGTGCAGCCTGCATCCACTGGATGCAGAACACAAGGGGTTTGGGCACAGCCCAACAAGCATTTTGAATTTGATTTTTAGAAATCGGATTCAAAAATTGCAAGTTGGTACCAGCTTGCACTGCTTGCCACAATGGTGTTGATTCTGAGAAGTTCACAGCTAGTGAGCTATACAGATGCCCAAACCTAAGCTACAATGAAGATGTGCTGAGAGAACGAAGCATTGCTTGAGCTGAACGCTTGTGCTCGCAAACGTCAGAAAAATGGAAGCTGCTGTTATTACCGCCGTCGGTATCGATGTGTCAAAGAGCAAAAGCACAGTTGCGGTACGGAGACCCGGAGGCGAAATCGTACTTCGGCCTTTCGAGGTCCACCACACGAACAGTGACTTGAAAAAGCTGGCATCCACACTCAAAAACTGGGAGGCGATATCCGTATTGTAATGGAACATACCAGTACGTACTGGAGACCGATCGCACTGACATTGAAGGAAGCGGGCTTTTTTTCCGTTGTCAATGCGATTTGCGGTTGAATAGGAGCTTCTTGTCCTTCATCTGTCTGCTTCTCCCTCATTTCTGCGCTGAGACACAGAGCCAGCCTTTCTTTTTGTGTATCCGCACCTCGTGAAAGCCCGCCTGCTCCAGATACGCCTTCAGCTCGGTGTCCTTATAGATGGTCATGCCACCGATGATCTCCGTCCACCTCTCGTCCTTGTCCGTGTCGCCGTTTGCTTCGTTGCAGATGAGAAATGTCCCGCCGACCTTCAGCACCCGGTAAACCTCCCGGAAGCACCGAGGCAGATCAGGCCAGAAATAGACGGTTTCAAAGGCCGTCACCGCATCGAACCAGTTGTCCGTAAACATCATATCTGCCACGCTGCCTTGCAAAACGGCGCAGCGACCCTCCGCGATGGCGACGTCGTTGACCTTTTTCGACTTCTCCACGCTGACGGGCGAATAGTCGATGCCCTTGACGATGCCCTGTGGGCATTTTTTCAGCAGCCGTCGGATGTTCGCCCCACCGCCGCAGCCGCAGTCCAGCACCTTGGCGTCCGGCGCAGTATTCAGAAATTGAAGCCCCCACCGGGCCACGGCGCTGTGACCGAGATTCATCATGGCGACCATAATTTTCCCGCCAAAACCCACGGGCTTGCGGGTATTTTCAAAGAATGACATATCACACCTCCATTTTTACACACTCGGCATAGGTCAGCGGGAACGAGGCTTTCAGGACAGCGCTTTTCCGCACCGTCCAGCCGTTTTGCCGCAGGAAACGCAGGTATTCCTCGCTCGTCCATCTGCTGTGGAGAGGGAAGCCCGCCAGCTTCATGAAAAATGCCTTGACCTTGCCGGAAAACGAGTTCCCCGCGTGGGTGAAGGTCGGCGCGATGAGCACGCCGTCCTCTTTCAGCACCCGCTTGATTTCTTGCAGGGCTTTTTCCGGCTGCGGCACGATGTGCAGCGCATTGGACACGATCACCACATCAAAGGACTTATCCGCATAGGGCAGGCGGAACATATCCTGCACGGAAAAGTGCAGCTTGGCAGAGTGGTTATCACGCTTGGCCTCGGCAATCATCTCCGCGGAGGCATCCGTCGCCTCGATGTGCGCTGCCGCGTTCACAATGTGCTTTGCAATCAGTCCCGTGCCGGTCGCCAGCTCCAGCACCGTTTTGGCTTTCACCACCGGCCGGATCAGCTTATACATCTCTTCGTATGCCGCCCGATCCTTTTGCATAAAGCGGTCGTAACGACCGGCATTTTTGTCCCAGAAGGTCTTTCGTTCTTTCATAGCCGTTGCCCTTATCTCTTCTTTATTTTTTGCCGCATTGTGCCTCTCGGAAAGGATTCAAAGTGCCACTAAATTTTCCCGTGCAGGCATCTGTCCCGCCGCTCTCAGGCGTATTCCAGCAGTGCATTGCACGCCGGACAAAGCGCCTCGCCCCTTGTCCAATGCACGCCACAACAATACCGGCGCACCATGAGGGTAACGGTTTCGATCTCCTTTTCCTTGTTCA
>OGWW01001557.1_pt1 | contig 12176 bp, 9 predicted proteins | sample 1576131 | NCBI WGS metagenome assembly OGWW01 (sample SAMEA3541576, study PRJEB24748) | human gut metagenome | biome: human gut; feature: human-associated habitat; material: faeces | place: China | collected 2012 | reverse complement strand
AAAATCCGGGTGCATCCCGGCAGTGGGCGCCTTTTGCCATGCAGGGGATAACGTTTACTCTTCGCCGTTCACAGCGGGCACGCAGCTGTCCAGCACACTCTGCAGGGCCTGCCAGTTCTTCAGGGTGCAGCCGGGCAGGGTGTCCGGGTCCAGGCCAGCGTCCGTGATGAGGTCGGTCATGCTCTCCTTGTCGCTGAGCAGGCTCAGTGCGTCCGGCTCGATCATGGTCCAGGCCTCGGCAAAGTTCTCCTGATCGGCGGCAGACAGGCTGTCGTACCAGTCGTAGAAGGCATCCTGGATGGCCTCCGGCGTGCGGGAAGAGAGGTGTGTGCTCTCGGCCCACTGCAGCAGCGAGGCAGCCGCGATCACCGACTTGAGCGAGCAGCCGGAAACGCCGGGGCCCCAGCCCAGGCAGGGCGCAAAGGCGTCGGTGGTGCCGGTGATGGAGAACGCCGAGTTCTCGTCAAAGTTGCCGGGGTTCAGGCTGCCGGTGTTGGCCTGGGTGGTGGAGTCCGGCAGGGCGCTGTCGGACGTGGATGCCGATGCAGACGCGCTGTCCGATGCAGCGGACGCAGCGCTGGAAGGCTGCTCGCTGGAGGAAGATGTGCCGGAACATGCCGTGAACAGGCTGCACAGCAACACTGCGCACAGTGCCAGAGCCAAAGGACGGATATATTTCAATTTCATAAGTCGATCCTCCGTTGGTCTTGCCCCGGCGGTGGGCCGGAGCTACAGGAATGATACACCCTAAGTATACGTTGTGGGCCCGGCGTTGTCAATCGTTCCGCACAGGACGAATTTCAAGTAGACCTGTGCAGGATATACAAAAATGCGGCTTGAATTTCGGGCAGTTCAACGCATTGACATTTTCTGTGCTGGCTCGTATAATCAAAGCAGACAAGTGAATTTATCAGTGCGTGTAACTGTTCGATCAGGCATGAGCATCAGAGGGAATGAGGCAATGGCATCCCTTTGGTTCTTGTGCCCTTTTTCTTTTTCACAAAAGCTGCGGCATGGAAGCGGAGGAGTGCGGCGATGCAGGCTGTAAAGGTATTCAATAACAATGCGGTGTCGGTGGTCATGCCGGACGGCAGGGAAGCCATTCTCGTGGGCAACGGGCTTGGGTTTGGCCGCCGCCCGGGGGACGTGATCGACAAAAGCCGCGTTTCCAAGGTGTACTATGTGCAGAATGAATTGCAGACCAAGTTCCTCAAGATGCTGGATAACGTTACCCCGCAGGTGATGCAGGCCGCCGAGCGCATCTCGCTGGCGGCAGAAGAGCAGGGCATCCTGCTCAGCAGCAAAAGCACCATCTCGCTGGTGGATCACATCAGCTTTGCGCTGGAACGTGTGGAAAAGGGCACCTTTCTGCCCAACCTCATGCTCTCGGAGACCCGAATGCTGTACCCGAAGGAGTACGCGGTGGGGCAAAGGGCACTGGAGCTTGTCCGGCAGTTCTGCGGCGTACAGCTGCCGGAGGACGAAGCGGGCTACATTGCCCTGCATCTGGTAGCCGGTGCGGCGGACGGTGCGCTGGCTTATGATACCGTAAAATTCGTCATGGCGGTCAAGGAGATCATCTGCGATACCTATCATTGTACCTTTGAGGAAGAGAGCCTCGAGACCATCCGCCTGACCGTGCACCTCAAGTTTCTGGCGGCGCGCATCCTGCGGCACACCCCGTGGCAGGACGCCGGGCTGGAATCCATGTACACGGTGCTTTTGCAGCGCGACAGCCGCAACGAGGTGTGCTTACAGCGCATCAATGCCTATCTGCGTCAGGAATTTGATTACGAGCTGGATCATCAGGAGCAGGTCTATCTGCTCATCCACCTGACCAAGATCGTCCAATAAAATGCTTCAACAGGGCGTCCGGAAGCCCTGCGGAATAGAAATCATCCCCCCAAACAGTCAAGTCAAAAAGTGAGGAGTATTACACGATGAAAGAAAAAGTCATGAATGGCTTGGAAAAGTTCTCCAAAGCCATGCTCTCACCGCTGTCGTATATCTCGGCAGCAGGCCTGATCCTTGTGCTGGGCGCATTGCTTACCAGCACAAGCCTTAGCTCGATGATCCCTGTTCTGCAGTGGACCCCCCTCAAGCTGCTGGGACAGCTGATCTACAACTGCATCATGGTCATCATCAACAACCTCAGCCTGATGTTCTGCGTGGGCATCGCAGCGGCGCTTGCCAAAAAGAACAAGCAGCAGGCTGCCATCATCGGCCTGATGAGCTACTTTATGTACCTGACCGCCGGCAACGTCACACTGACCCAGCTGGGCATGCTGGCCGAGGCTGATCCTATGGTGGGTCTGTACGGCACCGGTCAGTCCACCGTGTTCGGCATCCAGACGGTGGATATGGGCGTGTTCGGCGGCATCCTGCTGGGTCTGGTCTGCGGCTGGGTGTACAACCGCACCTGTGAAAAGCAGTTCAAGGGCATCATCACCCAGATCTACTCCGGCAACCGCTGGTCCTTTACCTGCATGGTGGTCTTTTCCATCCTGTTTGGCTTTGGTTCCTGCTTCTTCTGGCCGCCGGTGCAGAACGTCATCAGTGCACTGACCGATCTGATCGCAACCTCCGGCAACTTCGGCCTGTTCCTGTACGGCTTTTTGGAGCGCTTCCTCATCCCCACCGGCCTGCACCACCTCATCTACACCCCCTTCCAGTTCTCTGCACTGGGCAACAGCCTGACCGTGGGCGATGCCACCTACACCGGCTCCTACATCGTAATGATGATGGAGTACAGCATGGGTCTGCCCTTCTCGGACGGCATTGTGTGGATGTACACCGGCTTCACCAAGACCTTCGGCTACTTTGGCATCGTGGCAGCCTTCATCTTCTGTGCCCGCAAGGAGAACCGCAAAAAGACCGCTGCCGTTCTGGTGCCGCTGGCATTTACCGCCTCTCTGGCTTCCATCACCGAGCCGCTGGACTTCATGTTCTGCTTCACTGCCCCCATCCTGTGGGTGGCACACGCCTGCATCTCCGGTCTGTTCATCGTGCTGCTGCACACCTTCCATGTCACCGGCTTTACCACCAACCTCCTTGGCTCGGTGCTGATGAACCTTTCTGCCGGTGCAGATAAGACCAACTATCCCATCCTGTACCTGCTGGCGCTGTGCCAGATCGCCGTGTACTTTGTGGTGTTCACCCTGCTGATCAAGGCCTTTAACATCCACACCCCCGGCCGGGAAGAGGTGAGCACCGAGACCGCGGGGAGCGCAGCACCCGCCAAGAAGGCAAGCGTGAAGAACGCTGCCGAGGTGCAGTGCGTCATTGATGGTCTGGGCGGCAAGGAGAACATCCTGTCGGTGGACAACTGCTTCACCCGCCTGCGGGTAAACATCAAGGACCCCGCAAAGCTCAACGAGGAAAGCATCAACCAGCTGCCGAACAGCGGCATCGTGAAAAAGGGAACCGATATCCAGATCGTTTACGGTCTGCAGGTAGCCGATATCAAGCGTGCCGTGGAGGCACAGCTGGAAAACCAGTAAATCGTTTTACCGTGCCCCGGCGGAATGCGCCGGGCAAACCTGAAATACAAAAAGGAGCGTTTATATTATGGTCATTACCATTGCTGGCGGCGGTAGTACTTTTACCGCCGGTATCGTCAAATCCATCGCCCTGCGCCGGGAAGAACTGGAAGTGGACGAGATCCGTCTGTTCGATATCAACAAGGAGCGGCAGGACAAGGTTGCCGTTGTGGTGGACTGGGTCCTGCACAAGGAGCTGAATACCGACATCAAGCTGGTGGTCACCACCGATGTGCAGCAGGCTTACACTGACACCTCTTTTGTGTTTGCCCAGATGCGCGTGGGCGGCTACGCCATGCGGGAGCAGGACGAAAAGATCCCCCTGCGCCACGGCTGCGTGGGACAGGAGACCTGCGGCTGCGGCGGCATGGCCTACGGAATGCGCACCATCTTCCCCATGATCAAGCTGATCGACGACGTGGAAAAGTATGCCAAGAAGGACTACTGGATCCTGAACTACTCCAACCCCGCCGCCATCGTATCCGAAGCCTGCCGCAAGCTGCGCCCGAAGGCACGGATCATCAACATCTGCGATATGCCCATCGCCATCATTGACGTGGTAGCAGCTGCCATGGGCATCCAGAACAAGAAGGAGATCGTCTACGATTACTTTGGCCTGAACCACTTCGGCTGGTTCACCTCCATCCAGTACCACGGCGAGGATCTGATGCCCAAGCTGCGCGCCTACATCAAGGAGAAGCAGATCCTTCTGCCGGAAAGCTACCTCAAGGGCATGGGCGCGCTGACTTCCTCCGCCAGCCAGAACCGCCACACCAAGGGCAGCTGGTACTATGTGTGGAAGGGCGAGTACGAGATCATGGAAAACTTCCCGGAGTACCTGCCCAATACCTACCTGAACTACTATCTGCAGGCCAAGGAGTTCGTGGAGCATTCGGACCCGAACCATACCCGCGCCAACGAGGTGGAGGAGACCCGCGAAAAGAACCTGTTCGACGGCATCGACCACTACCTCAAGACCGGCGAGGTGGACGCCAACACCTTCTATGCCGGCAGCCACGGCGACTGGATCGCAGATCTTTCCGCTGCGCTGAAGAACGACACCAAGGCACGCTTCCTCATCATCACCGAGAACCGCGGTGCGATCCCCAATATGCCCTATGACGCAATGGTGGAACTGCCCGCCTACATCGGCAAGAACGGCCCGGAGGTCATTGCCCGGGACAACATCCCGCTGTTCCAGCAGGGTCTGATGATGCAGCAGCTCAACAGCGAAAAGCTGCTGGTGGAGGGCTGCGTGGAAGGCAGCTACGAGAAGGTATTGCAGGCCTTTACCCTGAATAAGACTGTGCCCAGCATGAACGTTGCCAAGGCCATTCTGGACGATATGATCGAAGCCAACAAGGGCTACTGGCCGGAGCTGCACTGAGCAGCCGGCTTTCCCGCCGCCGCAGGCATTGCCGCCTGCGGCGGCTTTTTTTGTACGCATTGACCTTTGCGGAGCAAGGGCTTATAATGAGTAGAACCAGTAAAAGCGAAAGGAAGCATCCCCATGCAAAACAAAGCATTTTCCATGGAAGATCTGTTTGCGTTTCTGAACGCCGGTGTCAGCGCGTTCCACTCTACGGCGGCCGCCGCGGCCATTCTGGAAGCCGAGGGCTACCGGAACTGCCCGGAGAGCGCGGCATGGCACCTTGTGCCCGGCGGCAAATACTACACCACCCGCAACGGCTCGGCCATTCTGGCCTGGCGGATGCCCAAAGGCCCGCTCACCGGCTGGCACGCCGCGGCCAGCCACAGCGACTCGCCCACCTGGCGCATCAAGACGCTGGACGGGGCCGACCACGGCTTTGCCCGCGCCGAGGTGGAGGGCTATGGCGGCATGCTGATGTCCACCTGGTTTGACCGGCCCCTGAGCGTGGCAGGCCGCCTGCTGGTGCGCACCGCCGACGGCGTGGAGAGCCGTCTGGTGCACCCGGAGCGGGCACTGGCCTGCATCCCGAACCTGTGCATCCACTTCAACCGGGAGGCCAACACCGGCCTGAACTACAACCCCCAGGTGGACCTGCAGCCCATCTTCGGGGCCGAGGGCGGCAGCCTGAAGGACACCCTTGCCGCCGAAGCCGGGGTGAAGGCGGAGGATATCCTGGCCACCGACCTGGTGCTCTGCATCACCGAAAAGGCCCAGCGTGTGGGCCTGCAGGGCGAATATTTCATGTCCGGCCGCATCGACGACCTGGAATGTGCCTATGCCACCCTGTATGGTTTCCTGCAGGGGCGCAGTGAGGAAGCGGGCCGCGGCGACATCTGGGTGATGTTCGACAACGAGGAAGTGGGCTCTTCCAGCCGGCAGGGCGCACAGGGCAGCCTGATGAGCGATGTGCTGGCCCGCATTGAGGAGAGCCTTGGTGTGACGAAGGAACAGAGCATCCGCGCTCGCACCAACTGCCTGCTGCTCAGCGCCGACAACGGCCACGCCATCCATCCCAACCACCCGGAAAAGAGCGACCAGAAGCTGCCGGTGAACATGGGCGGCGGCGTCATCCTCAAGTACAATGCCCGCCAGACCTACACCACCAGCGGCCTGACCGGTGCCGCCTTTACCGCCATCTGCGAAAAGGCCGGGGTGCCGGTGCAGACCTTTGCCAACCGTGCCGATGTGGCGGGCGGCAGCACCCTGGGCAACCTGCTGGGCCGCCAGATCCTGATGCCCATGGTGGATATTGGCGTGGGCCAGCTGGCCATGCACTCGGCGATGGAAACGGCCAGCTGCAAGGATGCGGAATATCTGGCCAATGCCTGCGCTGCCTACTACAACACCCCCATCTTCCAGCCGGAGGACGGGCAGTGGAAGCTGGGCCTGTGAGCGGGGCGGTGGTCGGGCGCTTTGCGCCCAGCCCCAGCGGGCGGCTGCATCTGGGCAATCTGGCCTGCAGCCTGCTGGCCTGGCTCAGTGCCAAAAGCCAGGGCGGCCGCATCGTGCTGCGCATCGAGGATCTGGACGCCGAGCGCTGCCCGCGCATTTACGCGGACCTGCTGGAGCAGGACCTTGCATGGCTGGGTCTTGTGTGGGACGAGGGCGGCAGCACCGGCGGCCCCCACGGGCCTTACTACCAGAGCGAATGCGCGGACATCTACACCGGGCAGTACAAAAAGCTGGAAGCGCAGGGCCTTGTGTACCCCTGTTTCTGCTCCCGTGCCCAGCTGCACGCGGCCAGTGCGCCCCACACCTCGGACGGCAACGTCATCTATCCCGGCACCTGCCGGGACCTGACCGCCGCCCAGATCGCCGAAAAGCGCAAAAAGAAGGCCCCGGCCTACCGGGTGCGGGTGCCGGACGAGGAGATCACCTTTTTGGACGGCTGCATGGGCCCCCACACGGAGAACTTGCTGCGGGACTGCGGCGACTTTTACCTGCGCCGGGCGGACGGCGTGTTCGCCTATCAGCTGGCCGTGGTGGTGGACGATGCCCGCATGGGGGTCACCGAGGTGGTGCGCGGGTCGGACCTGCTGTCCTCCACGGCGCGGCAGCTGTACCTGTACCGTCTGCTGGGCCTGCAGGCTCCAACCTTTGCCCACTGCCCGCTGCTGCTGGCCCCGGACGGGCGGCGGCTGTCCAAGCGGGACGGGGACCAGAGCCTGGAGAACCTGCGGGAAAAATACACCGCGCAGGAGATCGTGGGCAAGCTGGCCTATGCCTACGGCCTGCAGCCGGAACCGGCGCCCTGCACGCCGGAAAGCCTCATCTCAGGTTTTTCCTGGGCAAAGGTGCCCAAGCAGGACGTCTGCCTGCCGGAGGGGCTGTTCTGAATCAAACTACAACAAAGGGCGGAAGCGCACGTTTTCGGTGCGCTTCCGCCCTTTTGCTTTGTGGGTCACTGCCCGGCGGTTTCCGGGCGGGGCATTCTGAAGGGATCCGGTTAAGCGTGCCAGATCTGCGGCTGTTCGCTGCGCTCAGCGGCACGGTTGAACAGGGCATCCAGCACCAGTGCCAGCAGGGCACCCAGCGCCACGTCGATGCAGCTGTGCTGCTTGAGCAGCATGGTGGAACACACGATGGAGAAGCACAGCACATCGGCAGCCGGACGCATCCAGCGGCGGCGGGGCTCCTCAAACAGGCGGCAGCGGTGGTAGGCCAGCATCAGGGTCATCGAGTTGAACACATGGATGGACGGGCACACGTTGGTGGGGGTGTCGGTGCGGTACAGCATCCGAACGGCACGGGCAAAAAGATCGGTGCCCGGCACATAGTAGGGGCGCAGGTCCAGCCCGGTGGGCAGGATCACATAGCAGGCCAGTGCGATGGTCATACCGCCGAACAGCGGCAGGCACAGCCGCCAGAAGTCCTCGCGCGGGGCCTTCCACAGCAGGTAGAACAGGGTGAAGGGGATCCATGCGAACCATGCAAAGTAGGGCAGGATGGCGTATTTGCAGAAGGGGATCAGATCGTCCAGCCGGCAGTGCACCAGCAGGACACGGGGCATGGAGATCTGCGTCTCCAGAAAGTTGAAAGCGGACAGATACAGCAGAAAATACAGCGCCATGAACCCGATGGGGTGGCGCGCAAACCAGTTGCGTTTCATGGGAAAAAGCCTCCTTTTTGCGACAGGGCAAACTCTTAGCATTCAAAGATTATACGCCCACGTTGTTGCGAAAACAAGAAGGAAAGGTGACAACTTTGTCAAAAAACGAACGATTTATTTGTAGAATCTGCGTAAAATTGGCACCCAAAAGAACCTTCTGACTACAATACGATCCAGCGCGGCGTTTTCCTGCACAGGGCAAAAAAGAAAAACCGCCCGCACCCCGCAAAGGGTGCAGACGGCTTGGAAAACACAGGGGGTCAGATGACGCTCTGTTCCATCCACCGGCCCCGTGCAAAGCGCACGAAGAAGCACAGCGAGCGGAACACCCAGTCCAGGAACATGCCCATCCAGATGGAGAGCAGACGGCCGTGGAAGCCCAGCACCATCACATAGCAGAAGCCCACCCGGAACACCCACATGGAAAGGATGCTCACGGCCATGGTAAACCGGGCGTCGCCGGCGGCGCGCAGGATGTTGGGCAGGGTGAAGCTGGACGGCCAGAAGAACAGGGACACAAAGTTGAACCACACCATCACCTGCAGGGCCATGGTCTGTGCCTCCGGCGAGAGGTTGAACAGGGAAATGGCGAACCGGTTGGCAAACAGGAAGGCAGAAAGGTTCATGACCCAGGCACCGCAGTAGGCGGTGAGCAGCAGGCGGCGGGAGTAGTACACGGCCTGCTCCTTCTCCCCGGCGCCAAGGCACTGGCCCACCACGGTCAGGGCGGCCATGCCCACGGCGTTGGCCGGGATGTTCAAAAAGGTGGTGGTGGTGTTGGCCACGGCGTTGGCCGCAATGGCGGCCGTGCCCAGCGTAGAGGTCAGGCTGGACACCGACAGCTTGCCGATCTGGAACATGCCGTTCTCGATGCCGGCGGGGATGCCCACCCGCAGGATGCGGCGGATGAGGCCGCCGTCCGGTGCAAGGGCCCGCAGGCCGTCCACCCGCAGGGGGCAGGCGGGCTTCTGCAGCAGGTACAGCACCACCGCGCAGGCCACGGCACGGGACACCAGACTGGCCAACGCCGCGCCCATGACCCCCATGCCGAAGCCGAAGATCAGCACCGCGTTGCCGCCGATGTTGATCACGTTCATCACCAGGCTGGACAGCATGCTGATCTTGCTGTTGCCCTGCGCCCGGAACAGCGCCGCACCGGCGTTGTACAGGCCGATGAAGGGGTAGCTCAGCGCCGAGAGCAGGAAGTAAGTCTCAGCGTAGCGCATCACGTCGGCGTCAATGGAGCCGAAGATGCCCCGCAGGATGGCGTGGCGGCCCACTACGACCACGGCGGCCACCACCAGACTGAAGCTGGCCAGCACAAACAGGATCTGTGCGGCGGCGGCCTTGGCGTTTTTGGGCTCCCGGTGGCCGATGTACTGACTGGTGACCACGGCACCGCCGGTGGCAAGGGCGCTCATCACCTGGATCATCAGGGTGTTGAAGCTGTCTACCAGGCTCACGCCGGACACGGCGGCCTCGCCCACCGAGGACACCATCAGGGTGTCGGCCAGGCCGATGGTCACGCTCAGGGCCTGCTCGGCGATGAGCGGCAGCAGCAGTGCCACCAGCGCCTGCCGGGTGAAGAGCGGGTTGATTGGTTTTTGGGTGGTTGACATGGAAAACCTCCGCAGGATGAAAGGAACTTGATTCAGACCCCTTTATCATACAGCGGATGGCGCAGAATTACAAGATGTTGTATACAAGAAATGGCAAAAAAGAATGAAGCTGGGTGCGTTTGCTCTACTTTACCCCCGCAGATAATTGTGCTAAAATAAATCCACAGCCTGTGTGTTCGTGCAGGGAGCACACGGCCGTACAACATGATAAGAAGCAGACCCGAAAAAGGGGGAGAATTATGCCCAAAACAGCCCATAAAGTCGTGGTCATCGGGCACCGCAACCCGGACACCGACTCCATCTGCTCGGCCATTGCCTATGCAGAGCTGAAAAACAAGACCAGCGATCTTGTCTGCGAGGCCCGCCGCGCCGGCAAGATGAACCAGGAGACCGAATTCGTGCTCAAAAAGTTCGGGGTCAAGCCGCCGCGCATGTGCACTGATGTGAACCCCAAGATCCGCGATGTGGATTACCGCGAGATGCCCGGCATCCCCGGCGCCACCAGCCTGCGCAAAGCATGGGAGATCATGCGCGACAAGCAGATCGACACCCTGCCGGTCACCAGCCCGGACAACGAGCTGGAGGGCGTGATCACGGTCAAGGACATTGCCACCGCCAACATGGACGTGTTCGACACCGGCATCCTGGCCAAGAGCCAGACCACCTACCGCAATATTCTGGAAACGCTGGGCGGCACCATGGTGGTGGGCCGCGAGGACGACGTGTGCACCACCGGCCACATCCGCATCGGCACCGCCACGCCCGAAATGCTGGAAAATACCGTGGAAAAAGGCGACATCGTCATCCTGACCAACCGCTACGAAAGCCAGCTGTGCGCCATTGAAAAAGAAGCGTCGCTGCTCATCATCTGCAACGGTTCCAAGGTGGGCCACACCATCCAGCGCATTGCCGAGGAAATGGGCGTGGCCATCATGTCGGCCCCGGTGGACACCTACGCCGCCGGTAAGCTGATCAGCCAGTGCGCTCCCATCTCCTACTATATGACCCGCAGCGACATCATGAAGTTCACCCTCGTCACCCCGGTGGCAGACGTCACCCGCGTGATGGCCAAGGTACGCCACCGCTATTTCCCCATCCTGGACGAGGACGGCAAATACTGCGGCATGATCAGCCGCCGGAACATCATCAATCTGCAAAAACGCCGCATCATCCTGGTGGACCACAACGAGGCCACCCAGGCCGTGGAGGGCTTTGACCAGGCCGAGATCCTGGAGATCATCGACCACCACCGCATCGGCAGCCTGGAGACCAGCGGCCCGGTGTACTTCCGCAACCAGCCGGTGGGCTGCACGGCCACCATCATCACCCAGATGTACGACGAGAACGACGTGGAGATCCCGTCCCAGACCGCAGGCCTGCTGCTGGCCGCCATCCTGTCCGACACGCTGGCTTTCCGCAGTCCCACCTGCACCGCAGTGGATGTGAACGCGGCCAACCGTCTGGCCGGCATTGCCGGGGTGGACATCGACGAGTTTGCCAACGAGATGTTCGAGGCCGGTGAAAAGCTGGACGGCAAGACCGCCGAAGAGGTGTTCCTGCAGGACTTCAAGGTGTTCATGTGCGGCGACATCCGCTTTGGTGTGGCGCAGGGCAGCTACATGACCCGCAAGAACCTGCTGGCCGCCGAAAAGCTGCTGCGCCCCTATCTGGAAGAGGCCCGCAACAAGCAGAATGTGGAGGACATCTACATGCTGCTCACCGACGTGCCCAAGGAGGAGAGCGTGGTCATCAGCGACGGACGCTATGCCGCCGAGGTGCTGGCCGACGGGTTCGGCACCCACCCGGCAGAGGACGGCAGCTGGACGCTGCCCGGCGTGGTGAGCCGCAAAAAGCAGTTCATCCCCGCATTGATGACGGCCTATCAGGAATTGTAAGAAGGATGCACCGCGCGGTGCGCGGCATGATGTTTCCTGACGGAAAATGATGTTGTCGTTCCGACAAATGATGGGTGCCTGACGGTACAATTGCCGCCGCAAGCGGCAGCATCCTCGCCCTCTCCGTCTTTGCTTCGCAAATCCACCTCTCCCAAAGGGAGAGGCAAGAAACTTTACGGTTAAGCTCTTGGCTCTCCCTTTGGGAGAGCTGTCACCGCAGGTGACTGAGAGGGCGAGCACGCTGAAAAAGGAGGCGCGCATGTTCGATTTTCTGAAACAGAAGGACCGCACCCCGCCGGTTTTGCCGGAAGGCACGGTGCGGCGGCACTTTTCCATCTCCGGGCAGGTGCAGGGGGTGGGCTTCCGCTACCGGGCGCGCTACGCGGCCCAGGCGCTGGAGCTGACCGGCTGGGTGGAAAACGAGGACGACGGCAGCGTGACGCTGGAGGTGCAGGGCGACCCGGACAAGTTCCCGGAATTGTTCGCCATGATCCAGCGCAGCGACTATGTGCGCATCACCGACATCCGGCAGAAGGACCTGCCGCCCGACCCATGGGAACGGGGCTTCTCGGTGCGCGGCTA
>OGWW01001551.1_pt1 | contig 12216 bp, 9 predicted proteins | sample 1576131 | NCBI WGS metagenome assembly OGWW01 (sample SAMEA3541576, study PRJEB24748) | human gut metagenome | biome: human gut; feature: human-associated habitat; material: faeces | place: China | collected 2012 | reverse complement strand
GCTGACCGTTGCCTGTGTGTGGATGAAAAGGGTAATGTCATCACTGGCGACCACATCCTGTACATCTATGGCTGCTATATGAAGGAGCGTGGCAAACTGCTGACCAATACCGTCGTTACCACGGTCATGTCCAACTTTGGTCTGTATAAGGCTTTTGATGAGAAGGGCATCGGCTACGCCAAGACCGCTGTGGGTGACAAGTACGTCTATGAGTACATGGCTAAGAACGGCTGCCGTATCGGCGGTGAGCAGAGTGGCCATATCATCTTTAGTAAGTACGCCAGTACGGGTGATGGTATCCTGACCAGTCTGAAGATGATGGAAGTAATGCTTGCCAAGAAGCTGCCCATGAGCAAGCTGGCTGAGCCCCTGAAGATCTACCCGCAGGTTCTGGAAAATGTTCGTGTGACCGACAAGAAGGCCGCACAGGATGACGAAGCAGTGCAGGCAGCAGTCAAGGCCGTAGCCGAGGCACTGGGTGACACTGGCCGTATCCTTGTCCGTGAATCTGGCACGGAACCTGTCGTGCGTGTGATGGTAGAGGCCCCTGACCACGATACCTGCCAGAAGTATGTGTCTCAGGTTGTAGAGACCATTAAGAGCAGAGGCTACGGAGTTTGAGGGAGTTTGTCTACCAGATCCGTTGCAGCACGAGTGCGAACCTGACAGTAGGCGAGGGGATCATTTTAATAGGCCTTGGTTTACTGGCGTGGCTCAACCGAAGGGACAAGGAGTGGTTTCCTACCGCCTACAGCGTTCTTTTGATTTTTTATATCACATTGTTGCGCCGTGCACCAGGATATAATGAGAACATCCGACTGCACCTGAAATTGTGGCCCAATGCTGGTGTGTGGGCGGGCAATCTGTTGAATCTGATCCTATATATTCCGTTCGGCTGGGCAGGTCAGAGATGGAAAACGAACAGAAAGAGAATAGTCGCTGTGGCTTTTCTGCTCTCGGTGTGTTGTGAAGAACTGCAGTATTTTACAGGTAGGGGCGTGGCAGATGTGAATGATGTGCTATTCAATACACTTGGAGCTATGATAGGGATATGGATTGCAAGCAAGAAGCTCTTTTGAAAAAACTGATAAAAGTAATAATTTGAGCTGTGGGAAGTTCTCACAGCTTTGCCGCTCGGAACTTTGCACACCTCTACATGGTGAGCGGCAGGCAACACGGTGGGAAGCTGTGGCTGAGATGTAAAGAAATAACGGAGAGAGACGGAAGACGAAAAAGTATGGGCATTGGAGAAGTTTCTCAACTACATGATTCATGTGCTGACAGAAAGCGCATCAGGGGGATGCTATGTGGGCAGTTCCGATTGATTATATTGCACTTATGCGGAAGGCATTCATTTCATATTGAGAAGTGAATGTTTTTTCTGCTTGAAATGAGCGCAATAATAATTCCATGGGTTTCATCCTTGTATGATATGTTCCCCTAATGCTGGATATCTGGTATTGGGGGATTTTTATGCGATAGAGTTATGTACACAGGAAGTGCGATGAATTGTATCAATGAAGGATACTCACCTAATGAAAATATGTGCTTCTTCTGACCTTTTTCAGAATACAAGGATAGTACTATGGAACCCTTCACGGAGCTGAGAATATGAGAAGCTGAATTTACATAAATGGAAGTGATATCGTGAAAAGACTTTTTTGGCTGCTGTTTGGAATTGGAACATCTATTGCGTTGGTGGCATTCGGTCTATCAGATAATATACCGAATTATTTTTTCAATATTTTTTTGGGGTTGAGTACAAATATATTTGGCTTGATTATTACAATTTTCTTTGCACAAAAATATATTGATGAGAACGAAAGAAAAAATAGAAAAGTGTCTGAAAAGGATGAGATTATCCGGCGTGATAGAATTATGCGGCAACTTATTGAGCTTTATTTAGAAGGGTATGCAAGTATTGCAATTCCTAACAAACAGAGTGTGAGCGAAGTTCATATCAATGCAGCGGACGATGATGAATTTGCATTTTCAGATTTGGCTGGAATGTATGAGCCTTCCTTGATGATTCAGAAAAAAGGCGTTCGGCCATCTATTGAGATTTTTTATGAAAATGAATACAAATTAGCAAAATATGTTATGGATGTCATAGAAAATGTTGATTTTGAGTTTTATCCAGAACTTTTGAATATTTTGACGGCGTTCTGTGAGACATATATAAAGTCAGACGAAAAAGATATGGTTCTTTGGCCGCTTACAATTGACAACGCAGACAACAAAAAGCTTGTAATTGCGGCGGTGAGCGAGATGATTAAGGATGAAAAGCAGGATTGGCTTGCGCAAGATGCACAAGGTGAACCCGATGGCGATAGGATGAAACCATACGTTGCGCTATATTCAAAGGTAAGAGCAGAAAGAAGATTGATTGCAAAATACATGCAGGAGATAAAAAATATGAAATGTGATATGCCATTATGAAATGGATCATAGAACCTATTCCATTGCTATGGTATATGGCTTAAGGGGTTTCTATTGGGACAAGCAAAGTTCGATATCTTGTGCTCCATCTAAAAGACAGGAAAACCCGTAATGAACAATCATTGCACATACGCCTATCGCATGAATCGGTGTGCGAGTGACATATGCAGATTGCGGAGACAAAAACAATGATTATATATAATATTCTTTCAAAAAAGGATGCGCAAAATACACTAGAAAAATTGACGGGAATCACTTGGTCGGAGTGGAAGGGTATTCGAGACAGCTATGATAGAGACCAGTGGAGCTATGAAGACGATTATATCGAAGATGTTCTCAGAGAAAAAAATGTGACACTGCCATCATTTTATGAACTAGAATTCGTCTTTAGTCATGTTACAACGAGTGCGAATGGCTGTATCGATATAAGAAAATATGGATTGATTACACACGCCTGTCAAAATAATAAGACAGAATTGTGTGCGTTTCTTCATGAAAACGGAGTTGCGATTGATTTGAGCAGGCGTGAACTTCATTATTTCGATAAGGTGTTTGACGTTAGTTATGATAGGTGTCCGCTTGAGTATATGGAAACTGAATATGCGGCGTGGTTAGTTGGACGTAAGCTGTATTATGACTACGGCATCTGTGGGTTTCTTTCGTACGGTAACACTGCCTACGGAGGCTATGTTCACAGACGTCCGGAGCTCCTAATGAACATTGATAGGCTGTTAAAAACTGATTTGGCAGATAAATGGGAGGATACCCATCAGCCATATGAAGTCATAGCACATATAGGAGCAAAAATGGTAGTGTGTGACGGTGATGAGCGTTGTGATGATCAAAGAAAAGTAATGGAATATCTAATGAAAGCATATTGGTGCGCTTTTTCGGATAACGAAAATATTGTTCTTCTTCGGAGTGAAGTTGAAGTGCCGCCGGAAAATATATGGAAAGTTCGCCCATTTGAGGCTTGGAAGTGATGGTATTGTCATTTCAAGTCCTAGTCCTCAAAAATAGCAAAAGATGTCTCAAGCACATCGCTGATTTGGCATCCCAATTTGCAGAGAAGCGGTCTTGCCATGGCCTCTTAAAAAGTATAGATACACCGTGTCGACAACTGAACCCCGGTAGTTCACACAGTGCTTTTTGAGCGGAATATATAGTTTGTAATGCAAATAAAAGAAACGGAGTGGAGAAAAAATGAACTTATCTAAAATACATCACATTGCAATTATCGTATCAGATTACGAAGCCGCCAAGGATTTTTATGTGAACAAGCTGGGCTTTCCCATTATCAGAGAAAACTACCGCCCGGAGCGTAAGGACTGGAAGTTGGATCTTCGTGTCAATGAACACACGGAGCTGGAGATTTTCGCTGAGGAAAATCCACCGAAGCGTGTGAACCGTCCGGAAGCATGTGGGCTGCGGCATCTTGCTTTCTGTGTAGAGAGTGTGGAGCAGACAGTGAGAGAACTGGTAGAAGTTGGGATTGAATGTGAGCCGATCCGTGTAGATAGTTATACCGGCAAAAAGATGACTTTCTTCCACGACCCGGATGGCCTGCCGCTGGAGTTGCATGAATAATCATGGGCGAGAAAATACCATATAAAGCCAGAAATCCGGGCGGCGGTCGAAAGAAGTTGAAGCCTGAGTATAATGCTGGGAAAAATTTGAAAGAGCAGATGGACGCTGCAGTAATACTTTATAAGGACGGTATGACGCTCCAATCCATTGCCGACGCCCTGTCCCTCAACCCCATAAAGGTCCGGAAGCTGCTCATCACAGCCGGAATCTATGAATCAGACATAGCGAAGATGGTGCAGCGTACCTTTAATGATTATAGAGAGACACAGAGTTACAAGGATGCAGTTCTCTCCACCGCATCAGCCCTTAAGTTGTCCAAAGCCTCCGTCACCTCGTACCTGCCATACGAAAAGGGGGTGTACTTTCCAAAGGAGGTACCTGTGGAAAAAATCAGTGTGGGAGCAGAGCGGCAGCGGAGATACAGAGCAGTAAGAAAACTGCGAACCGAGCCGACAGAGGAGCATTTGTGGGAAGTGGTCCTGCTTTATTCTGGAGTGCGGTTCAAAACCTATTCCGGCTTACCCTTTACCTATGAAATACGAAAAGGCCGGAATGGGCAATACACAAAAGAACTTTGGATCGACCGCCGGGAGAATAGTAAAAGCCTGGCCTGGAGTTCGGTATTGCTGGCACTGAACAATATAAAAGAGGTGGGAGCGGTGGTGGACAGGCCAAAAGCTCTAGGCGACATCCGAGGCGTGACTTATATTTATGGAATGTTCTATCGGTTTGGACTCATTGATATGCCGGATAAAGTGAATGGGAAGATGAAAAGAGCTGGTCGGCAGATGTGACATTCTAAGGATGGATGACGTCTTTTATTATTGACTGTTTCATATCGAACAAATATCTCCCTTCTCCCACCATACCCTTCAAAAACACGTCCGGTGAAATTTCAACCAGAAAACCGCCGGGAAAAAGCTGCAAGGGACCACAAACAACCTACTACACAGCCATCTGGTATCTGCTCACCTCCATAAAATCCACCCCAAGATCACCCCTCAAAGCCGCAAGATCACGGACTGAGGAGAGTACCTGGGCAGGGCAGACGCCCCGGCGGAGGCCCCCGGACCCCAGGCTCTCCGAAGATTTGTAAATGAGAATATACGTTATCGCTCGGATAAATATACTGCCAGAAATAGAAGCGAGAAAAACTTGAAAATAACGCTGAAACGTGGTATAATAGTGGTACGAACAAGCCGAGTTTAGTACGACAACTGTGCGCTGTGGTACTGTAACTGTTGTTTCAAAATTAGGAACGACTACAAAAAGTGTGCGAAAAACTAGCGTAGCTACGACGACACCTACCAGGTCCAGGTTGTGTCTTGGTACGACAACGAGAACTCCTACACCTCTCAGATGGTTCGTACCATCAAGTACTTCGCTGAGAACTGCTGATCGTAGCTTCTCACTGGAAAGTGCCTGAGGTGAACGTACCGGGCTGTGCCGGTTCCGGCATGGCCATGTGAATACGTTGACTTGCACCCTTTTCTCTGCATTCCGTGGAGAAAAGGGTGCTTTTGTTTGTCCGGGTGTGTTTTGATCGGGGCGTATACAGCAGGGGAATCGTCTGTTCCTGCCGGTAAAAATGGTACGGCAGGAGAGAGAGGTCGCCCGCAAAAACAGGGATGCATCGTGGTTTGTGCCCGGTTCGGTCAAAATAGACACATTTTGGAACAACCACAGGAAATGTTTGTTAAACAATTATCTATCCTGCATCCTTGCATTGTGCACAGTTTTTGTTTATAATAGTAACAGGCGGGGCAGGAATGCCCCCTGAAAAGCGAGCGAAACTCTAGTTCAGAAATCAAAGCTTGAGAGGAGTTTATTACCATGGGTTTAGGTAAGAAGACGATCGACGATCAGAACTACTGCGGCAAGAAGGTGCTTGTCCGCTGTGATTTCAACGTCCCGATGAAGGACGGTGTCATCACCAACGAGAACCGCATCAATGCGGCTCTGCCCACCATCCAGAAGCTGGTCAACGATGGCGCTAAGGTCATCCTGTGCAGCCACCTGGGCAAGCCCAAGAACGGCCCCGAGGCAAAGTTCAGCCTGGCACCCGTTGCTGTGGCTCTGAGCGCAAAGCTGGGCAAGACCGTTGTGTTTGCGGACGACGACACCGTCGTGGGCGACAACGCAAAGGCTGCTGTGGCTGCCATGAACAACGGCGACGTCGTTCTGCTGCAGAACACCCGTTTCCGCAAGGAAGAGACCAAGAACATGCCCGAGTTCAGCCAGGAGCTGGCTTCTCTGGCTGATGCATACGTTGACGATGCATTCGGCAGCTGCCACCGTGCACACTGCTCCACCGCAGGCGTCACCGACTACATCAAGGACACCGCTGTTGGCTACCTGATGGAGAAGGAGATCAAGTACCTGGGCAACGCCGTGAACGATCCCGTCCGTCCCTTCACCGCCATCCTGGGCGGCGCAAAGGTCGCTGACAAGCTGAACGTCATCTCCAACCTGCTGGAGAAGGTCGATACCCTGATCATCGGCGGCGGCATGGCTTACACCTTCGTCAAGGCTCAGGGCTACGAAGTGGGCAAGAGCCTGTGCGATGACTCCAAGCTGGACTACTGCAAGGAGATGATGGCCAAGGCTCAGGAGAAGGGCGTCAAGCTGCTGCTGCCCGTCGATGCTGTCTGCATCAAGGACTTCCCCGATCCCATCGACGCACCCGTCGAGACCACCGTTGTGCCCGTCACTGCGATCCCGGCAGACATGGAAGGCTGCGACATCGGCCCTGAGACCATGAAGCTGTTTGCTGACGCCGTCAAGGCTTCCAAGACCGTTGTCTGGAACGGACCCATGGGCGTGTTCGAGAACCCCACTCTGGCAGCCGGCACTCTGGCTGTTGCCAAGGCTATGGCTGAGAGCGACGCTACCACCGTCATCGGCGGCGGCGACAGCGCAGCAGCTGTGCAGCAGATGGGTCTGGGCGACAAGATGACCCACATCTCCACCGGCGGCGGCGCTTCTCTGGAGTATCTGGAGGGCAAGGAGCTGCCCGGCATCGCAGTCATTCAGAACGCATAATTTTTTCCGGCATCAGGATGGGTGCGGCGGCTGCAACGCCGCCGCACCTTTTTGTTTGCAGAAGGTAAATAAAGGAGATAGAGTATCATGGATAAGGCAAAGCGCAAGGCTATTATTGCAGGCAACTGGAAGATGAACAAGACCGCCTCCGAGGCTGCTGTTCTGGTGGACGAGCTGGTGCCCGCCGTGCAGGACGCAGGCTGCGAGGTCGTCATCTGCACCCCCTACACCGACCTGGTCACCGCTGTGGAAAAGACCAAGGGCACCAACATCCATGTGGGTGCCGAGAACGTCCACTTCGAGAAGTCCGGTGCTTTCACTGGTGAGATCAGCGCCGACATGCTGGTGGATCTGGGCGTGGAGTATGTCATCGTGGGCCACTCCGAGCGCCGTCAGTATTTCGCAGAGACCGACCAGACCGTTAACAAGCGCGCTCTGGCAGCCCTGAACGCTGGCCTGAAGGTCATCATCTGCGTGGGCGAGAGCCTGCAGCAGCGCGAAGAGGGCGTGACCGAGGAGCTGGTGCGCATGCAGACCAAGATCGCTCTGCGTGACGTGACCGCTGAGCAGATGGCCAACGTGGTCATCGCTTACGAGCCCATCTGGGCCATCGGCACCGGCAAGACCGCTACTGCGGACCAGGCGGAGGAAGTCTGCGGCCAGATCCGCAAGGTCATCGGCGAGGTGTACGGTGAGGCTGTGGCTGAGGCTACCACCATCCAGTACGGCGGCAGCATGAACGCCAAGAACTGCGAAGAGCTGCTGAGCAAGAAGGATGTGGACGGCGGCCTGATCGGCGGCGCATCCCTGAAGGCTCCTGACTTTGCAGTCATCGTCAACGCAGCCACCAAGGGCTAAGGGCTGACGAAATTATGCTTTCCAGCGCCCGGCTGCGCCGTAATCCAGCGCTGAGCCGGGCGCTATTTGTTCAAATTAAAGGAGATTTCATTTTATGGCAAAGAAACCTGTTCTTCTGTGCATCATGGATGGCTTCGGCTGGGTGCCTGGCGAGACCTACGGCAACGCCGTGGTGGCCGCCAAGACCCCCCATCTGGATGCTCTGATGGCAAAATACCCCATGACCACCATTGAGGCTTCCGGCATGGCAGTCGGCCTGCCCGACGGCCAGATGGGCAACTCCGAGGTCGGTCACACCAACATGGGTGCCGGCCGCATCGTGTACCAGCAGCTGACCCTGATCACCAAGTCCATCAAGGACGGTGAGATGCTCAAGAACCCTGTTCTGGTCAAGAACATGCAGGCTGCCATCGACGCCGGCAAGGCCATCCATCTGATGGGCCTGGTGGGCACCGGCGGCGTCCACAGCCACGCTGACCACTGGTTCGGCGTGCTGGAAATGGCCAAGCACATGGGTGCCAAGGACGTCTACCTGCACTGCATCACCGACGGCCGCGACACCGATCCCCATGACGGCAAGCGCTTCCTGGCCGACCTGCAGGCCAAGCTGGATGAGCTGGGCATCGGCAAGATCGCCAGCGTTTCCGGCCGTTACTACGCCATGGACCGCGACAACAACTGGGATCGCGAGGAGAAGGCCTATGCTGCCTTTGTCTACGGCGAGGGCAACCACGCCGCCAATGCCGCCGAGGCCATCGAGGCTTCCTACGCTGCCGACAAGACCGACGAGTTTGTTCTGCCCTGCGTCACCTGCGAGGGCGGCCGCGTGCAGGACGGTGACACCGTCATCTTCATGAACTTCCGCCCCGACCGTGCCCGTCAGATGACCCGCATCTTCTGCGACGATGACTTCAAGGGCTTCGAGCGCCGCGGCGGCCGCAAGCAGGTGCACTACGTCTGCATGGCCGAGTACGACGCCACCATGCCCAACTGCGAAGTGGCTTACCCGCCGGTGGAACTGAAGAACGTTCTGGGCCAGTACCTGTCTGAGAACGGCAAGACCCAGCTGCGCATTGCAGAGACCGAGAAGTACGCACACGTCACCTTCTTCTTCAACGGCGGCGTCGAGGCTCCCTACGAGGGCGAGGACCGCTGTGTCATCCCCAGCCCGAAGGTGGCTACCTACGACCTGAAGCCGGAGATGAGCGCCCCCGAAGTGGCTGCCGAATGCGTCAAGCGCATTGAGAGCGGCAAGTACGACGTGGTCATCCTGAACTTCGCCAACTGCGACATGGTGGGCCACACCGGCGTGTTCGACGCTGCCGTCAAGGCCGTCGAGGCTGTGGACACTGCTGTGGACCAGGTGGTCTCTGCCGTGCTGAACGCCGGCGGCTGCGCCTTTATCACTGCGGACCACGGCAATGCCGAAAAGATGATGAACCCGGACGGCACCCCCTTCACCGCCCACACCACCAACGTGGTGCCCTTTGTGGCCGTTGGCTGCGGCGACGTGAAGCTGCGCGAGGGCGGCTGCCTGGCCGACATCGCACCCACCATGCTGCCCTACATCGGCCTGCCTGTCCCGGCAGAGATGACTGGCAAGAGCATCATCGTGGAGTAAATCAAATCCTTTTAAAAAGCGGAGTGACTGCGGTCGCTCCGCTTTTCTTTTTGCCCCGCCCGTGATACAATAAATAGGAATATGCATTGAGGGAGACTGAGCGGATGGAATCAACGCGCAAACAAATCGTACTGGGCATTCTGGCCCATGTGGACTCCGGCAAGACCACCCTGTCGGAAGCCATGCTCTACCGCGCCGGTGTGACCCGCCGCCTGGGCCGGGTGGATCACAAGGACGCCTTTCTGGACACCGACGCGCTGGAAAAAGCGCGTGGCATCACCATCTTTTCTAAACAGGCCCTGCTCACAGCGGGTGATACCGACATCACCCTGCTGGACACACCGGGCCATGTGGATTTTTCCACCGAGACGGAGCGCACCCTGCAGGTGCTGGATTACGCGGTGCTGGTGGTCAGCGGCACCGATGGTGTGCAGAGCCATACCGAGACGCTCTGGCGGCTGCTGCGGCGCTACCATGTGCCCACTTTTGTGTTCGTGAACAAGATGGACCTGCCCGGCATGGAGCGGCAGGAGCTTCTTGCCCAGCTGAACCGCCGCTTGGGCGAGGGCTTTGTGGATTTCGGGGCAGAACAGGCCGACCGGGACGAGGCGCTGGCCCTGTGCGACGAAAACCTGATGGACCGGATGCTGGATGCCGGACAGCTGCAGGACGCCGACCTCATCCCTGCCATTGCGCGGCGGCATGTGTTCCCGTGCTGGTTCGGGGCGGCCCTCAAGCTGGAGGGTGTGGATGCCCTGCTGGACGGGCTGGACCGTTACACCCGCCCGGCTCCGGCGCTGGAAACCTTTGGAGCCAAGGTGTTCAAGGTGTCGCAGGACGAGCAGGGCGCGCGCCTGACCTGGCTGCGGGTCACCGGCGGGGAACTGAAGGTGAAAGCCCAGCTTACCGGCGAAGCGGACGGCGAGCCCTGGGCCGAAAAAGCCAACCAGCTGCGGCTGTATTCCGGTGCCAAATACACGCTGGCAGAGGCCATTGGCCCCGGGCAGGTGTGTGCCGTGACCGGCCTGACCAAGGCCCGCCCCGGCGAGGGACTGGGCGCGGAGCGGGACAGCGACCTGCCGGTGCTGGAACCGGTGCTGAGCTATCAGGTGCTGCTGCCGGAGGGGACTGACGTGCATGCGGCACTGGGCAAGCTGCACCGGCTGGAAGAAGAGGAGCCCCAGCTCCATGTGGTATGGAACGAGACGCTGGGCGAGATCCATGTCCAGCTCATGGGCGAGATCCAGCTGGAGGTGCTGCGCAGCCTGCTGGCCGAGAGGTTCGGGCTGGAAGTGGAGTTCGGCCCCGGCGGCATCCTGTACAAGGAGACCATCACCGGGCCCATGGAGGGCGTGGGCCACTATGAGCCGCTGCGCCATTACGCGGAAGTGCATCTGAAGCTGGAACCCCTGCCCCGCGGCAGCGGCATGCAGTTTGCCGCCGACTGCCGGGAAGAGGTGCTGGACAAAAACTGGCAGCGGCTGGTGCTGACCCATCTGGAAGAAAAACAGCACCTTGGCGTGCTGACCGGGTCGCCCCTCACCGATGTGAAGATCACCCTCATTGCGGGCCGGGCCCACCTCAAGCACACCGAGGGCGGCGACTTCCGGCAGGCCACCTACCGCGCAGTACGGCAGGGCCTGATGCTGGCCAAAAGCCAGCTGCTGGAGCCGTGGTATGCTTTTCGGCTGGAGGTGCCCGCCGAGAACATCGGCCGCGCCATGAGCGATATCCAGCGCATGGAGGGCGCCTTTGACCCGCCGGAAAGCGGGGAGGAGACGGCGGTGCTCACCGGGTTTGCGCCGGTGTCCACCATGCGCAGCTACCCCATGGAGGTGGTGAGCTACACCCGCGGCCGGGGTCATCTGAGCCTGACACTGGACGGCTACCGCCCCTGCCACAACGCGCAGGAGGTGATCGCGGCCATCGGCTATGAGCCGGAGCACGACCTCGACAACCCGGCAGATTCAGTGTTCTGCGCCCATGGGGCCGGTTTTGTGGTGCCCTGGGATCAGGTGCGCAGCCACATGCATGTGGACAGCGGCTGGGGCAAAAGCACCCGTCCGGAGCAGGAAGCGGCTGTGCCTCAGCGCCGGGCCATGGCCTACCGTGCCACGCTGGAAGAGGACGCCGAGCTGCTCAAAATTTTCGAGCGCACCTACGGCCCCATCAAGCGGGACCCGCTGGCAGCCTTCCGCCCGGTGCAGAAGCGGGAGCGCCCCGACTTTGCCGCCGAGCAGTGGGAGATCGCGCCGGAATACCTGCTGGTGGACGGCTACAACATCATCTTTGCGTGGGACGAGCTGAACGCCCTTTCCAAAGAGAGCCTGGACGCCGCCCGCCACAAGCTGATGGACATCCTGTGCAACTATCAGGGCTTCCAGAAGTGCGTGCTTATCCTGGTGTTCGATGCCTACCGGGTGCCCGGCAGCCCCGGCAGCATTGAGCAGTACCACAATATCCATGTGGTCTACACCAAGGAGGCCGAAACGGCAGACATGTTCATCGAGCGGGTCACCCATGAGATCGGCCGGAACCGCCGTGTCCGGGTGGCCACCTCCGACGGCATGGAGCAGATCATCATCCTGGGCCACGGTGCCCTGCGCGTTTCCGCCCGCATGTTCCACGAAGAAGTGCAGAACGTGGAAAAGCAGATCCGCGCCCTGGTG
>OGWW01001542.1_pt1 | contig 12277 bp, 8 predicted proteins | sample 1576131 | NCBI WGS metagenome assembly OGWW01 (sample SAMEA3541576, study PRJEB24748) | human gut metagenome | biome: human gut; feature: human-associated habitat; material: faeces | place: China | collected 2012 | reverse complement strand
ATGTGGCACTTGGGGCGATTCTGCATGATATTGGTTTAAAGTATATCCGTGTACCGTACGAGAATATTAGTATTGAAGATATGAACTACAGGGATTTACTGGAATATAAAAAGCATACCATCTATGGATACAGTTCCGTAGAAAAAGAAGAATGGTTATCCGATACGGCAAAAGAGATTATTCTTCTTCACCATGAAAACGTAAAGGGAACAGGCTTTCCGTTCCAGCAGAGAAATGGCAAGTTAAAGGCAGAAGTGCGCTTAGTATCCGTTTGTGATGATTTTGACAGCCTGGTGAGTGGAATCGGCAACAGGAAGATGAAGATTTATGAAGCCATAGAGTATATCAAGGTGCATACGGGCATGGAATATGATGCAACCATTGCGAATAAGCTGCTTGAATCGGTAGCAGTGTATCCGGTTGAAACCTTTATCTAAGAAATATTTATATAAAAACCTTAACTCTTCATTTTTAGATGATCCTAAACTTTCTAAAATTTTCTTGTTTTCTATTTCACCTTTTGAAGTGTCAACCCCAATTTTATTCTTATTTTTAATCATATTATTATTAGTAGAATATTTCTTCAGTTCAGAAAATGCAACATAACAGATTGCTTTTTTATTCATAGTTTCTTTATCTTTTATTAAATATAACAACTGCAATGTTATTTCGTACAAAGATCTTGTCAAAACTTGTGCAATATCAACTCTTCCTTGTATAAACAATAACATTATACCATCTAAAAACCTAAGCCATTCTGCTAAAAATTCCACTGTTGACCTTGCTGCAATATCATCTTCATAATTATTTAAATTGAGATCATTACATATTTTCTCTATTTCCTGAAAAATGTTTTTTAAAAAATCTGTAGAGTCATCCATCCATTTTTCTTTCGTTTCTTTCCTATCCATATCACATCTCCACATATTAGTAATATTATATATACGCTTTACTCCATAATGCAAAAACAACATCGATTTGATTATTATGCTGAATTTCTTGTTTCATTTCTTCTCTCCAAAATTTTGCTTTTGATATCTTCTCAAATGATTCTCTATGTATTCTATTTAATCTTTTTAATATCTCTACTACATAAACTGCATTTTTACTTTATCATTTTCTTGTAGGCTCAAATTACACATTCACAAAATTTATTGTATCCCATATTAATATCCTTCTCGTTCTATTTTAGATAATTTAACCATATCATTATCCATTTTGTGATAAGTACAATTAGACTCTTCATATATTATATAGATTAAGATAAGAAACAAAAAAGCAAATACCCAGTAACTAATATAGTGTATCATCTTTTCATAAACATCACTAATATTAGGCAAAAAATAACCTTTATATGTTATGTTAATAAAAGACTGAAATAATATATCAAAAGATGCCACGACAATTATTGAAGAAAAAAATTTTTTATAATAAAAATCGAAAGTTTCGCTACAAATGTAACAAAATTGTCTGATAAAAGTCAGAAATATAATTAAAATTACAAGCACAAACAAAATTTTCTTTACGACTATAGATGTAAAATTAAAAATAGCTTTATAAAAATATCTGGTATTAATATCTTGATTTAAAACAAAAAAATCACTTAAATACTTGTGTAAAATTACCAAATCGCACTCCCAGAAAAATTCGAAACAAAAGGCAATTATAATAAACAAAAGAGTAATAAAAAAGATATTTTCAAAAACATTTTTCGCTATACTTGTGACTTCATTAATTTTTTCCATTTACTATCACTCCTAAAATTTATATATTAAGTCTTTAAACTTTACTCTTCCTTTACTCATACAACAAAACATAGAAGAATGGATAGCCCGCGTTTAGTCGCATTAGCTTATATTGTAACAGTGTTTCTTTGAAACTGGTCTAGGTATGTTCATACAGTTTTTAATATTTCTGTGCCCAGTATAGCACTCAACAATTTAGTTTACAAACTCAAAATCGCCATTATATACATGAATAAATTTATATGGAATATTCTCAGCAAAAGAAACCCCGCACAAAATGTGCGGGGTTTCTTTTTTTACATTATGCAGCGGCCACATACGGCACGCCGGGCGTCACTGCTCAGGCCGCTGCTCTTGCTCTTTTATACTCTGCAATGCTCTTTTTATTTTCTGCAGTGATGTTGGTTTTGTAATATAGCCGTCCATGCCTGCATCTTCAGTAAAGGCATTTACAGACATATCTATGTTAAGCAGATTTTTATTTTTCTTCTATGCCCTTCAGCATTTTTATGACCCGCACAACTTCGTCAATCGTGATCTCGCTGTGCTTTTTTTCGTCGGTTTTTTCTGCGCCTCTGACCAGATAATCCAAGCTTACCTGCAGGATATCACAGACCCGGCACAGCATCTGCAAAGTGATCCCGCTGCGGCCATGCTCGATATTACTCAGGTGTGTCTGCGAAATACCCAGTTTAGAGGCGCATTCAGTCTGTGAAACCGCTAGCTTCAGCCGCATGATCCTGATCCTGGTGCCGATCTCTTTATAATCGATGCTGTTATCAAATGCTTTTCTGCCCATCTGCTATTCAGCTTTCGCTGTATCTTCAGCCAAAATCTGTTCTACACGATAGGAAACGGTTTTCTGTCTAGCGGCTGCGGCCTGGGCAGCCAGCTCCTGCTCGCGTTGTTTGTCTTCTATCACTTTACGGGCTTTTGATTCCGAGCTTCTGCCAAAGCGGAAGGTAGCGCCGACATTAGCTGCCTTCTCACTGCCGCTGATCGAAAAACCTACGCTCAAAAGGACATCTTTATTAGGGTTGTGGAACAGACCTGCCGCAATAGCGCTTTCACCGCTGTAAGTACCTGCCGCCATCGAGAATTGAGTCGGGGCATCCGGGTCATATTCCAGCGGATGCAGGCCGGCCATGGCGACTGCCAAAGCTCCGACTTTATCAATGCGTCCGTCCAGCTCGTCGATGCGGTTGCTTAAGCCATCGATCCGCCCGTCTAAACGCTGTACTTCCTGGATGCGTTCTGTCCGTTCGGTAGTGATTGCCTGCGTATTTTTTTCAATATTTTCTTTGTTGGTCACGATGCCTTGTTTATTAGTTTCAATATCCGCTGTGTTTTGTTCTATCGCCGTAGAATTTTCCGAAATCTTTTGACCCTGCTCACTTAAAGTCTTATCTTGTTCAGTATTTTTTTCTTGGGCCTGTTTGGCCTCTAAGTATGCTCCAGTAGCCTTTGAATGTGCGTCAGCAGCTTCCTTCTCTGCTGCCTCTGCAGTCTCTTTTGCAGTTTCCGCATCCCTATTTACTGCTTCCAAATCTTTTTGTGTTGCTAAGGCGCCGGCAGCTTTTATAGCATCTTTATCCGCTTTAACATCCGCATCATTCATGACATCTAAACCTGCATGTATTTCCAAACCAGTACCAATCGCAGCCGCATAGCCTTTTAAACAAAAGTCCCCCCCATATGTACTCCGCCCATTATCAGGCTCAAAACGACCGCCTTTGCTAAAACCTTATTCATCCTTTTCATATTCTTTTACCCCCTTGAGATTTATTTAGCATCTTTCTAAAACATGCTAAATTTCACCGTATTTATTCAACATCCAGCAAAAAAATCCTGCTCTCTTTTTGCATATTTAAGCAATTATAAGGGATAAATTAGCCATTTCATGTATATTAATATCATATTTTATAATATTAATTCATTTTATTTCTTCATCTGCCAGCATTTCTATTTTTTATGTTTATTTCTTATTTATATTATTTTCGATTATTTGCTTTTATTTCCTAACTTGCGAAATCAGAAAAAATTTTTATACATTTTACTTTTTTAAATGCCAACTCAACAGCAAACAGTATTCTTATTACAAATATAACAACTTTCAGCACACTCTGGCCGCCGTACCCGAACCGCAGCTGTCAAATAAAAATAAGACCGGAAAATCCGGTCTTATTTTACTGTCCGCTTCTTGCTTAAAACACAGTATATTTTATTTCTTTTTCAATAACAGTGCCTGTTTCAGGGTTGAATTTCATTTCGCCCCGTACCTCCGGCGTGTAAAAATCTGCTTCATATTCATAAAGCCCGTCACCGCGGTCTAATTCTACTTTAGTAAAAACAGCATTCGGGAATTCCTTCCGGACCAGATTTTGCACATCATTTACTGAAAGGACGATTTTAGGGCTGCCTAAAGCGGTCTGCGCTTCCATTTTAAACTCTCTTACCTTGCCGCCGTTTCTTAAAACTTCTATTTCATAGGCGGTATTGGTTTTATTATCATAGAATTTAACGTCATAATGAGGCACGAATTCAAAGCTTTCGTCCTTAGTCACCAGATGTGTGCTGCCTGCCGGTACCCATTGAGCAGCAATACTGCGCGCCTGTTCCGCATTGATGAGTTCGGCAGCTAAAGCTGTAACTGTGATCGCCAAGGTGCAGAGAGCTGCTGCCAGCATGGCTATAGATTTTCTTTTCATATCCTTTACCTCCTTAACGGCCGTTACGTCGCCGGCCTTTGCTTTGTCTTTATTTTATAACGCCAAGATTAAAACCAGATTAAAAGCCGCATTACCTGTCAAGGCCTGCTGCGGCTGCCTTTTGAACCTAAAACATATAAACAGCTCCACTCTGTTCAAAAGATGATTTCCAGTAAATTTTTTTGAAATTTTAAAGCTGTTTCATTGTTTTTTGTTGACTGCTTTTATGCAGATCATCAGCCGTGCTGTGCTGCTCCTATCCTCAGAATAAAACCCCTGTCTGCTAAGCAGACAGGGGTTTTGCTGTTAGTTTACTTTTGCTTTCAGTTCTTCTATTTCCCGGCTTTGTTCTTCCAGCTTAGCCAGCAGCAGTTTGATTTTTTCATCCTGCGCTGCCAAAGAGCTGTCTACCTCTTTACGGGTATAAACTATATCTCGTGCTTCTGCCTTACGGTCTCTAGAGCGATCCAGCGCAAAGTTGACGCCGAAGTTGCCCATTTTGCTGCCGCCTTCAGAAACACCCAGTCCCAGTGAGAACATTACTTTTTCATTAGGGGCGTAGAAGCCGCCGACTGCTAATGCGCTTTTACCGCCGTAACCGCCGTAAGCCATGGCCAGCTCGCCCTTGTTACCGTCCTGGAAGCGCGGATGCAGCCCTGCCATCGCTGCTGACAGCGCGCCGACCGTATCGATCTCGTCACCCAGCTTATTGATATCTCTGTGGATATTGCCTATATCCTGCTGTACTGCATACAGCTGACTGCCGTTGATGGCGTCCATCGAGGTGGCGCTGACTTCGCCCGCCGCTACATTGCCGATCGTGGTGCCATTGCTGCCTTCCAGCGTGATTTTGTTTTTATTGATAGTGCCGCCGCTGTCCACATCGTATTTGATAGCGCTGTCAGAAACAGTTTTCAGCTGGTCTTCGGTCGCCGCCTGGCCGCTGGTGATATTCTCTGCGTCCCAGGCAGTATTGGTCAGACCGCCGATCGTGCCTGCACCGCCGTCGATAGTGATCTTATCGGCAGTTATCATGCCGTTAGTACCGTTCATATTGATATTACCGGTACTGATCGTACCGTTATTGCCGTCGATAGTGACTTTATTGGCGCCGCTGCCGATCTCGACTACTTCATTCAGCTTCAGCTCGTGATCGATGCCGCCGCTGTCATTAGTGGTTTTTGTGACGATAAAGTTACTGTCGCCTGTCGATACCGAGCTTTGCTGCGCGGCCAGTTCGACTGCTTCCGCCGCCGTATCGTAGATCGCTTTCAGCTGGTCTTCCGTTGCCGCCTGCCCGCTGGTGATATTATCCGGGTCCCATGTAGTATTGGTCAGGCCGTTGATCGTGCCTGCATCATCTTTATTGATCGTCACACCGCCGGCAGTTATCGAACCGTCGCTGCCGTCGATGACAACATTGCCGTTACCGACTTCGATCTTACCGTCGCCGGTGCCGTCTACTTTGACGCCAGTACCGATCTGCAGTTCGTCAGCCAGCTTCACTTCATAATCGGTGCCGCCGCTGCTATTGGTAGTTGACGTAACAACGACATTGCTATCGCCTGCCGAAACAGTAGCCTGCTCGGCCGCTTTCTGCGCTACTTCATACAGCTGGCTGCCGTTGACGGCATCGGTAGAAGTGGCGCTGACCTGCCCTGCCGCTACGTTTTGTATCTGACGGGTCGCCCCGGAGCTGCCTACGCTGACAACGCCCACAACATCGCTGACGCCGGCCCATTTAGTATAGCTGCTGTTGCCCGTAACGCTGTTGATCGCCGTCGCTGTAGAATTATTTCCCAAAGCTACACTGTCTTTTAAGCTGATACTGATATTATTTCCCAGCGCCGCCGAATTTTCTGCACCGGAGCTGATCGTATTGTTATTGCCGATAGCAGTGCTGTTTTCAGCGGCAACTTCATTAGCAGTGCCGACTGCGGTACTGCTGCTGCCGGAAACAGTATTTCCCGTTCCGAAAACATTGCTCTTGGAACCGCTGGCAATATTATTATATCCAAAAGCATTGGCATTATCGCCGCTGGCAGTATTACTGAAACCAAAAGCGCTGGACGCCAGGCCGCCTGCAGTATTACCGTAACCAAAAGCACTGGCATTTTCATTCGTAGCCGTATTATTATAGCCGATTGTACTGGAACCTACGCCGCCTGCTGTATTATTGTAGCCAACTGCACTGGCAGCCAGAGCATTAGCATTATTGCCATAGCCGACAGCGCTGGCATTCTCACTGGCCGCTTTATTCCTGAAACCAACTGCGCTGGACGCCAGGCCGCTCGCCTCATTGCTATAGCCAAAAGCACTGGCATAGTCCACTTTAGCAACATTGCTGAAACCAAAAGCACTGGACGCTACACCGCCGGCATTATTGCCATAACCGACAGCGCTGGCATTTTCATTGGCCGCTTTATTCCTGAAACCGAGCGCGCTGGACGCCAGACCGCTCGCCTCATTGACATAACCAAAAGCGCTGGCATTTTCGGCGCTGGCAGTATTGCTCCAGCCAAAAGCACTGGATGCCAGGCCCCCGGCAGTATTGAAATAACCAAAAGCACTGCTGGAATTAGCGGAAGCTGTATTATTGACACCGGCAACAGTGGAATCAGAAGCACTGCCACTGGAAAAAACGGGCGCCGCCTGCACATTACTCGCATACAGGCCTGAAAAAATAAAGACACCGCTGCTTAAAAAAATCATAATTTTTTTCTCTAACTGAACTTTTCGGGATTTAGACAATTCCCCACCTCTTTTCCTTAAATAGTTACTTGCTTTGTATAGTATGCTGAAACAATAAATCTGCCCCGCATCTATTTTTTATAAAGCTGTTCTGTTTTTTAGGATGACCTCTGCTTTCTCCATCGTCTTTTCATTCTTAATAATTTAAGTAATTTTAGTTTAATTAATTTATAAACCTTAATACTTAATATTATTTATATGGATTATTTTTGCCATATTAACATATTTTCTTTGCACCTTGCAAGATATTTTTATTACAATTAAGCACTTTTTTATAATTCTTATAATTCTTATAACTATTACATTTAAAATTTCAAAAAATGATCCCTTATCTGCCGCTGTGGCAAAGGGATCATTTTTTGAAATCAGATGAGCAGCAGCAAGCTTTCTGCTGAAAATATCGCTGCTGCTTTCTATTTAAATGCTGTGAAACGGGCAAAACTGTACTGTTACTGCTGTTGTTCGCCTATGGGCTGAAAGGAAAGCGCCCCTAGATCGTTCTGCTTATCGAAAACGAATATAAACAGCAGAGCTTTCTCCTTACTGTATTTAGCCAGATAAGCCAGGCGGTCGCCGTCAGCATACCGCTGATAGGCCAGGAACCTGTTTTCGCGCTGCTCGCCGTAGCTGCGGCGCAGATTATTTTTCACACTGCCGAAAGTTTTTTCATCCAGCTCTGTTTGCAGCTTCGCTGACATCAGCTGGCGTATGCCGGCATATTCCATCCCGTTCTGACCGTTTAAGGCGGCAAATACCTTAACTACTGCCTGCTGCTGTTTGTTCAGGTCAGCGCCGTCGCTGGCCAGGCAAACGCTGGTCATCGCCAGACTTATGACCAGACATAAGATAAAGCTCCAGATCTTTTTCATACTTACTGCTCCTCTGCTCAGAAAGTTTGCCCCAGCCTTGCAGGCCGGGGCAAGTATAGTATTTTCTGTATTTACTTTTCTACCTGTGCTCGCAGGTATTCGATTTCACGGCTTTGTTTTTCCATTTCTCTGCTTTGTTCTTCGACCTTGGCCAGCAGCAGCTGGATCTTTTCATCCTGCGCCGCTAAAGAATTATCTACTTCTTTACGGGTATAGATGATATCCCTCGGTTCTGCCTTGCGGTCTCTAGAGCGGTCCAGTGCAAAATTGACGCCGAAGTTGCCCATTTTACTGCCGCCTTCGGAAATGCCCAGCCCCAGTGAGAACATTACTTTTTCGTTGGGGGCGTAGAAGCCGCCGACTGCTAATGCGCTTTTGCCGCCGTAGCCGCCGTAGGCCATGGCCAGCTCGCCCTTGTTACCGTCCTGGAAGCGCGGATGCAGCCCTGCCATCGCTGCTGACAGCGCGCCGACCGTATCGATCTCGTCACCCAGCTTGGTGATATCCTGATTGATATTATTGATGTCCTGCTTGACCTGATACAGCTGGCTGCCATTGACGGCGTCCATCGAAGTAGCGCTGACTTCGCCTGCCGCTACATTGCCGATCGTAGTGCCGCTGCTGCCTTCCAGCGTGATTTTACCGGTGTTGATATTACCGCTGCTGTCCACGTCATATTTGACTGCGGTATCATAAACGGTTTTCAGCTGATCTTCCGACGCAGCCTGCCCGGAAACGTAATTATCTGCGTCCCAGGTAGTATTGGTCAGACCGCCGATCGTGCCGGAACCACCGTCGATAGTGATCTTATCGGCAGTTATCATGCCGTTGGTGCCGTTCATATTGATATTACCGGTGCTGACAGTGCCATTTGTACCGTCGATAGTGACTTTATTGGCACCGCTGCCGATCTCAACGACATCATTCAATTTCAGTTCGTGATGGTCGCCGCCGTCAGCATTAGTGCTTTTTTCGATCAGGATATTGTTGTCGACAGCTTCCATAGTTGTATGCTTAGCTGCCAGCTCGGCCGCTTCCGCAGCTTTATCATGGATCGCTTTCAGCTGGTCTTCGGTCGCTGCCTGCCCGGATACATAATTGTCCGGGTCCCATGTAGTATTGGTCAGGCCGTTGATCGTGCCTTCATCATCTTTATTGATCGTCACGCCGCCGGCAGTTATCGAGCCGTCGCTGCCGTCGATGACCACATTGCCGTTACCGACATCTATCTTGCCATCGCCGGTGCCGTCGACATTGACGCCAGTACCGATCTGCAGTTCGTCAGCCAGCTTCACTTCATAATCAGTGCCGCCGCTGCTGTTCGTGGTAGGCGTAACGACGACGTTGCTGTCCCCTGCCGAAACAGTAGCCTGCTGCGCTGCTTTCTGCGCTACTTCATACAGCTGGCTGCCGTTGACGGCATCGGTAGAAGTTGCGCTGACCTGCCCTGCCGCTACATTTTGGATCTGACGGGTCGCCCCGGAGCTGCCTACGCTGACAACGCCCACGACGTCGCTGACGCCGGCCCATTTAGTATAGCTGCTGTTGCCAGTAACGCTGTTGATCGCCGTCGCTGCAGAATTACTGCCCAAAGCGACGCTGTTAGCCAGCGAGATACTGGTATCGTTACCAAGCGCGAAGGAATCATCAGCTCCGGTGCTGATCGTATTGCCGTTGCCGACAGCGGAACTGGAATTAGCAGCAATATTATTGCCATAGCCAAAAGCATGGGACGAATTGCCGCCTACATTATTAAAAAGGCCTACCGCCGTTGAATAATCGCCGCTGACAGCGTTATCATAACCCAGGGCATTGGAAACGTAGCCGCTGATATTATTGCTGTGGCCAAAAGCGCTGGCGAATTCAGCAGTAACCTCGTTATTATTGCCGAAGGCACTGGAGGCGTAGCCGCTGACTCTGTTGCCGGCGCCGACAGCATTAGTGTATTCTTCTGACGCTGTATTTTCATTGCCGATAGCGTTGGATTTGACGCCGCTGGCAGTATTCTGATAGCCTACGGCGCTGGCATAACTGCCGGAAGCCGTATTCATACTGCCGAAAGCGTTGCCGACATAGCCCGAGGCCGCATTGCCATAACCAAAAGCACTGGCATAATTAGCAGACGCATTATTGCTGGCACCCACAGCACTGCCGAGATAGCCGGCCGTTGTGTTCTGATAACCCAGAGCACTGGCAAAGGAACCCGAAGCGTTATTATTGACGCCGAAAGCGCTGGAGGAAGAACCCGACGCCTTGTTCAAAGCACCGAAAGCATTGGCATATTCGTTGCTCACTTCGTTGGAACGACCCACGGCGCTGGCCGAAACCGCGCTGGCCGTAGCCTTGTTCTGATAGCCGATCGCCGAAGAAGCAAAAGCCTGCGCCTGGTTGTTATAACCGATAGCGTTAGTATAATTGCCGCTGGCGGTATTATTATAGCCAAAAGCATTACTGACCTCACCGCTGACGGTATTATTCGAACCTACGGCCGCACTGCGAATATTGCTGACTGTATTATCTGTACCGAAAGCGCTGGCGAAATTGCCGCTGATGTTATTATTGTAGCCAGATGCGATGCCATGCTCGCCGCTGACGATATTGCCATAGCCAAAAGCACTGGCATAACTGGCATTGGCTTCGTTATGTACACCGTAAGCATTAGCATAGGCTCCGGAGGCCACATTCGAGGTGCCGATGGCGTTAGCCAGATAGTTGGATGCCGTATTGTCATAACCAACCGCTGAAGCAAAATTGCCTGTCGCCACGTTTTTCACACCCAGCGCACTGCCCGCATAGGCCTTAGCCTCATTTTCATGCCCAAAAGCGCTGGCATAACGCTCCGTCGCTTTGTTCTGAGCGCCGAAGGCCTGAGAATCCTGACCCGTAGCTTCGTTTAAATAACCGAAAGCCTGGGCATTATGGCCGCTGGCAGTATTGCTGATACCGACAGCGCCTGCCGAGATCCCCGAAGCCGTATTCTTGTTGCCCAGCGCCGTAGCATCGTTAGCTGTAATATTGTTGCCAAGGCCGATCGCGCTGGAATTCTCACCGATAGCATAGTTATCATTGCCGATCGCAGTAGAATACATCGCCATTGCCTGATTATTATTACCGATCGCACTGCCGCCGGTAGCGATCACCTGATTATTGCGGCCCATTGCTACGGCCTCTGCCGCCGAAATGGTATTGGTAAAACCAAACGCCACTGATTCATTGCCGCTGACATTATTCAAATAACCAAAGGCGCTCGTACCGATACCATCCGCCAGATTGCCGGTACCGAAAGCATTGGAATTATCCGAATTCGCCTTATTGGCAGTACCAAAAGCGTTACTGTCCAAGCCATTGGCCACATTATCCTTACCAATAGCATTAGACCCGACGCCATTAGTGATATTGCCGCTGCCGATCGCGTTTGATTCATTGGCATAAGTGTTGTTTTTACTGCCGATGGCATTGGAATCCTCGGCCAGAGCCTGATTATTCGCGCCGATCGCGTTGCTGTTATCAGAAATAGCATGATTGTTATAACCTACAGCATTAGTATTCTCACCGCTGGCGTTGTTATTTACGCCGGCAACAGTCGAATTGGTCCCTGTCCCATCCGCAAAAACAGCCGCGGCATAAACGTCGCCTGCACAAAATCCTGAGATCGCAAACAAACCGCTGCTCAGAAAAACCATGATTTTTTTCTCTAACTGGTACCTTTTGGATTTAGACAACTGTCTCACTCCTTCATCATCAATTTTTACTACAAATTTCTACCCGTTATCGCGCAGGGGCAGCAGGCGTGTCACAGCCTGACTTCTACTGAAAATGGTTGCCCTGGCTTTTGCCTTTCCCGCTCCTTTCTGTAAATTTTTCACGCCGATTGCAAGACCCCGATTATACATAAAGGGTTGTTTGGAAATAATATTTTAAACAAAGGAAGCATCTGTGCTCCCTGTCTAAAAACTTTCATCAAAGCTGCAGCTTTAAACCGCAGCGCTCATTTGGGTTTGCCGCTCTGCTTTTTTCGCAAAGCGGCACTTATGGGGAAATATTTTCAAGCAAGACGGAGGGTCGCAACGCCTTGGTGAAAACCTTACTTGTCATGTCTACTTTCGCAATATTTTAATTAATTCTTGTTTTGATAATTTCTTATTCCTAATACTTAATACTATCTATATAGTTTATTTTTGATATAATACCATATTTGTCCCCC
>OGWW01001534.1_pt1 | contig 12352 bp, 10 predicted proteins | sample 1576131 | NCBI WGS metagenome assembly OGWW01 (sample SAMEA3541576, study PRJEB24748) | human gut metagenome | biome: human gut; feature: human-associated habitat; material: faeces | place: China | collected 2012 | reverse complement strand
GTGGACATCCGTTTAGAATCGACCGGAGTGGAACGGAGATCTTGATACCATGTGTGAAGCAGTACAAAAATATGCAAAGGAATGTGTAAATGATAAGCAGGCGGCAAATGTGAAAAACATTATGGAAGATACTGGATTTACCGTGGAACAAGCATTAGACGAGGCAGATTGGCTTGCAGAAGATAGTAACGAAAGAATGACACATGAAGAAGTGTTTCGCACGCTGAAGAGCAGAGTAACAATTCCTTTTACACTTCATGGAATAGAAGAAAATCTCACCGTAGAATATACGCAAGGTACAGATCCCAGGGAAATTGGCTATGATGCCCTTCAGGGATTTCCGATAGATAAAATATGTTGCACAGGTTATCCGGTAATGCATGGTTACTTTGAACATATGAATGCGACCGGTTATCGGAGATCCTGTGGGTTCATTCAATTCGTGGAAAGAATTGAAAATTATGGGGAAAACAGAGAGCTTTCCGTAGATGTCAGTGATGAAAATCTGGAAAAAGGGAATCCATATTTTGCGTATGGTTATCCGGCAGAAATATTTGATGCTCCCTGTTGTAATTTGGCTGGGTGTAGACACTTGAAATGGACAGCTTATACCTATCTAGTAGATCTGCCCTCTCGAATGAATAGCAATAAACTGAAATTCCTGGGCGGATACTCCTGGGGATATGAAGAGGATGAGAACGGTCCACAGAGATTACTACCGCTAGAGATATTGACGGAAAATGACTGGGAAAAGCATGCAACGGAAAAAGGAATATTAAAGGTGTTCCCAATATAGGGAGGCTGTACTGTTAAGTTATGAAGAATAGATATAAACGAAAATTGATATTCGTTATTGCAATTTTAAGTTTAAGCTTAGTATGCTGTAAAAGTAAAACAGAGCCAATTAATAATATTGCATCATGGACACTGGATGATGGTTGGACAATAAATGGAAAGGATGAAATATGGTATTTTGGATTTTCTAAGAATAAAGTTTTGTTTTGCGCAAAACTGTTGGATGAAAATGCGGAATCAGAATTTGAAACGACAATGAGAACGCTCAAATTAAATAATGATTAAAGTTCAGATACGCATGATACGAATTACGAAGAAGGTTATTTTGACCGGAAAACTTGTTGTTGAAGGAACGTCGTATGTGTTTGAGTTCAAGACATTTGAAGTTAAAATTCCGGTTGATGAGGAATATCCAGATATTTTGAACTATATGGATTCCATAGAGGTTACTGATTATAGTAAGAATAATTTCCCCGAGATTGGCAGTCGGAAAATAGTGACAAAAAATCACTGGAAAAATGACCATATAAAAACAGCAGATCCCGCCAGATCTGCTGTTTTTCTCTGTGTATATGAGCGTGAAAAACACACTTCTATCATAAAATAAAGGATACTTCGTTACTTAGAACTTTTCAGCGAAGCTCTTGTAATACTCGTCAAAAAACTCGTTAACCTTTTCCATAATCTTCTTCATAATATTCACCCTTAACCTTTCCAAGACAAATGAACTGTTGACTTTGTTGTTACGTTTAAGGGGTCAGGCCTGACTTCCTTTTGATGATTATAATTTACCATATTGCGCTTATAATGTGAAATACATATAATAGAAGTATAATAATACCTAATAGGTATGATAAAAACGTATTGCACAAATAGAAAGATTAAGTTGGTTTTTGGAAAAAGCATGGAAGGAGGATGCTGGGAAGATGGAATTGCGGCATATCCGGTATTTCAAGGCAGTGGCGGAGGAGAAAAGTTTCACGAAAGCGGCAGAGCAGCTGGCGATTGCGCAGCCGCCCCTGAGCCGTCAGATTCAGGATCTGGAAGCGGAACTGGGGACGACACTGTTCGTCAGAACCCCTCATAAGGTGACCCTGACAGAAGAAGGGGAACTTTTTTTACAGTATGCGAATCAGATTCTGGATCTGGTGAACCGGTCGGAAGAGGATGTGCGGGAGCGCATGCAGGATTTCTACCCCACTCCCGGCACCGTGAGCACCTGCATGTTCTACACCGGCCTCGACCCCTACACCCTCAAGCCGGTGTTCGTGGAAAAGACCCCCGAGGGCAAGGCCCTGCAGCGTGCATTGCTGCAATACTATGAGCCCCGCAACGCCGAAAAGGTGGTCAAGGCCCTGCGGATGACCCACCGGGAGGATCTGATCCCCCTGCTGGTGCCCGCCGAGGGCCGCCGCGCGGTGCAGCGCTCGGCCCGCCGCGCCGACAGCCCGGAGGTGACCATCCACAACGACGGCACCTACACCGTGCGCCCCAACCAGAAGGGCAAGGGCAAGCCTGCCCACGGCCCGAACCGCACCGCCGCCCCTGCCGGGTGTCAGCCCAGCCCGGGTGCCCGCTTTGCGCCGCACTCGGCCCCCGGACACAAACCCAAAAAGAATCAACAGAAAGAGAATACATCGTGGAAAACTGGAACAAAGAAAAAGTGACCCCGAAAAAGAAAACCGGCCTGCTGCAGCGGCTGCTGTCGCTGGCCGCTGCAGCCGCACTGGCCCTGAGCCTTGTAGGCTGTGGTACCTCGGCTGTGGTGCCGGGCGGCAGTGCCGACGTGGTGCCCAACCCTTCCTCTACGGCAGCCAGCGTGGATGCCCCGTTCGAGATGCACTTCATCGACGTGGGGCAGGCGCTGAGCGTGCTGGTGGAATGTGACGGCCAGTTCATGCTGTACGACGGCGGCAACGTGGACGACGGCAGCCTGGTGGTGTCCTACCTGCAGAAGCAGGGGGTGGAAGAGCTGCAGTATGTATTCTGCTCCCACGCCCACGAGGACCATGTAGGCGGCCTGGCGGCTGCGCTGGCCTACTTCCCGGCCAATCATGTATACAGCCCGGTGACGGAAGCCTCCACCAAGTGCTTCCGGGATTTTGTCAAGTACACCCAGCAGCAGGGCCTGCAGGTGGAAGTGCCCGCCGTGGGCACCACCTGGCCCCTAGGCAGTGCTAGCGTGACCATGCTGGGCCCCGTGGCGCAGTACAGCGACACCAACGATACCTCCATCGTGCTGCGCATCGACTACGGTTCCACCAGCTTTCTGCTCACCGGTGACATGGAAAAGACCGCAGAGAGCGACCTTGTGGCCAGTGGTGCCAATCTGAAAGCCGATGTGCTGCAGGTGGGCCACCACGGTTCCAGCACCTCCACCGGCTATGCCTTCCTGAACGCGGTCCTGCCGGAGATGGGCATCATCTCCTGCGGGGTGAACAACAAATACGGCCACCCGCATGAGGAGACCCTGAGCATCCTGCGGGACGCCGGGGTGAACGTGTACCGCACCGACCTGCTGGGCACCATCACCATTGGCAGCGACGGCCAGAACTACACCGTGGGCACCGAGCACTTTGCCACCGATGCCGAGTTGAACCCCACCGACCCGGCGGCTGCCAGCACGGCACAGCAGGCTTACATCGGCAATGTGAACAGCAAAAAGTTCCACCTACCCACCTGCCCGAACCTACCGGCCGAGAAGAATCAGATCCTCTTCTCCAGCTACGATGAGGCCATCGAGGCAGGCTACACGCCCTGCTCCACCTGCATCAAATAAGAGTACTCCCTCAGTCAAACCCTTCGGGTTTGCCAGCTCCCTCTGAGATGGAGCCTTCTGACGGAACTGGGATGTTTCCTGTTGAAAGCGGAACGTTTCCGGACCGTCAAGGCCCCCTCCCCGAGGGGGCTGGCACGGCGTGAGCCGTGACGGAGGGATTTTTTGCATTCTCCGGGATTGATAAAATCCCATAGCTGCGGTATACTTAAAATCACTTTATTTCAAAAAAGCAAGGAGGAACCGCAGATGCAGCTGGGGCAGAGCAGGACCCTGCCGGTGGAAAAACCGGAGCTGATCGACCTTGCACAGGCAGCGCGGTATTTCGGCGCGCGCGGGGAGGCGGACACCGCCACCATGGCCCTGCTGCAGCGCTGCGCCGTACCGTTGCTGGCCGCTGCGACGCCCCGCGCCGTCTGGCTGCGGGCGGAGGTGAAGGCGCTGGCCGAAGCCGGCATCCTGCGGGGCAGCGACGTGATGCGGCATCTGGAGGGCTGCGGGCAGGCCATTCTGCTGGCCGTGACCCTTGGCCCCGGGGTGGATGCCCAGATCCGCCGCGCCGGGGTGGGGGATATCGCCGCCGGTGTAGCGTCCGATGCGCTGGGCAGCGCCCTGGCTGAGCAGACCGCCGACGCGGCGGAAGCCGAGCTGCGCCAGCTGGCCGCAGCCGAGGGGACTTACCTCACCGGGCGGTTCTCGCCGGGCTATGGCGACTGGGACATTGCGGTGCAGCCGCTGGTGGCCGCCGCGCTGGACACGGCGCGCCGGGCCGGGCTGTGCGTCACCGATACCAACCTGATGACCCCCCGCAAAAGCGTGACCGCCATTCTGGGGGTCAGCGACCATCCGGTCAAGGGACATCTGGCCGGGTGCGGGCACTGTGTGCTGCGCACCCGCTGCGAATACAGAAAGAGGGGAAAGACCTGTGCAAGTGAGTGAACTTTTCAAGCAGAGCAATACCATCCTGCTGGACGGCGGCATGGGCACCATGCTGCAGGCGGCCGGCCTGAAGCTGGGCGCCCGGCCGGAGGAACTGAACATCACCGACCCGCAGCTCATCGAGGGCATCCATGCGCAGTATGCCGCAGCGGGCAGCCGCATCATCAACGCCAACACCTTTGGTGCGTCGGCCCACAAGCTGGCGGGCAGCGCCTACAGTCTGGAAGAGATCATTGCGGCGGGCATTGCCAACTGCAAGCGGGCCTGTGCGCCCTATGGTGCGCTTGCCGCGTTGGATGTCGGCCCGCTGGGCGAGCTGCTGGAACCCAACGGCACCCTGGCCTTTGAGGATGCCGTGGAGGAATACGCCCGCATCGTGCGGGCCGGTGCGGCAGCCGGGGCCGACCTGATCTTTTTTGAGACCTTCACCGACCTGTACGAGCTCAAGGCCGCGCTGCTGGCCGCCCGGGAAAACTCCAGCCTGCCCATCCTGGCCAGCATGAGTTTTGAAGCCGGAGGCCGCACCTTTACCGGCTGCACAGTGGAGCGTTTCGGCGTCACCGCCCGGGGGCTGGGGGCCAGCGCCGTGGGCATCAACTGCTCGCTGGGCCCCAAGGAGATCTTCCCCATGGCAAAGCGCCTGACCGAGGCCGTGCCCGGCAACTTCCCGGTGTTCGTAAAGCCCAACGCCGGGCTGCCCCGGGCCGACGGCAGCGGCTACGACATTACCCCCCAGCTGTTTGCGCTGGAAATGAAGCCCTACCGGGAGCTGAATCTGTTTGCCGCCGGCGGCTGCTGCGGCACCACGCCGGAGTTCATCCGGCTGCTGAACGGGGTGTTCAAGGGCTGTGTGCCGGGCCGCCCGGCCCACGCCATGCCCTCGGTGCTGTGCACCCCCATGAATTATGTCAATGTGGACGGCATCACCGTGGTGGGCGAGCGCATCAACCCCACCGGCAAAAAGCGCTTCCAGCAGGCACTGCGGGAGAATGATATGAACTACGTTCTGGAACAAGCCGTGAGCCAGGTGGAAGCCGGGGCGCAGGTGCTGGACGTGAACGTGGGTGCCCCCGGCGTGGATGAACCGGCCCTGATGCCGCAGGTGGTCAAGGCCCTGCAGAGCGTGGTCAGCCTGCCGCTGCAGCTGGATTCCTCCAACGTGCAGGCACTGGAAAACGGCCTGCGGGTGTACAACGGCAAGCCCATCGTCAACTCCACCAACGGCGAGCCGGAAAAGCTCAAGGCCATCCTGCCCCTGTGCAAAAAGTACGGCGCGGCCATCGTGGGCCTTGCCATCGACGAGCGGGGCATCCTGCCCGCCGCAGAGGACCGCGTGGCCATTGCCCGCCGCATCACCGAGGCGGCACTGGAAGCCGGAATCCCCCGCGAGGACATCTACATCGACTGCCTGACCCTGACCGCCAGCGCCCAGCAGAAGGATGTGCTGGCCACAGTGCAGGCGCTGGAAGCCTGCAAGAAGGAGCTGGGCGTGCGCACCATCCTGGGCGTGTCCAACATCAGCTTCGGTCTGCCCTGCCGCTCCTACCTGAACACCACCTTCCTCACCATGGCCATGTATGCCGGGCTGGATCTGGCCATCATGAACCCCTCCAGTGAAGAGATGATGGCCGCCGTATATGCCTACAACGTGCTGACCAACCGGGACGCGCAGAGCATGCAGTACATCGAGCGCTACGCAAACCGGGTGCCTGCCTCCACGGCCCTGAAGCAGGCAGCCCAGGCCGCACCTGCGGCGGCAGCTTCCGGCGGGAGCGCTGAAATTTCCGGCCCCTATGCGGCGCTGATCAAGTCGGTGGAAAAGGGCCTGAAGGGCGACGCCGCCGCCCAGACCCGCGCCCTGCTGGCCGAAAAGCAGCCGCTGGAAGTGGTGGACGAAGCCCTGATCCCGGCGCTGGACATCGTGGGTGCCAAGTATGAGAAGGGCACTCTCTTCCTGCCGCAGCTGCTGCAGGCCGCCAGCGCCGCCCAGAGCGCCTTTGAGGAGATCAAGACCGCCATTGCCCAGAAGGGCGAGGGCAGCGCCAGCAAGGGCCGCATCGTGCTGGCCACCGTGAAGGGCGACGTGCACGACATCGGCAAGAACATCGTCAAGGTCATTCTGGAAAACTACGGCTTTGAGGTCATCGACCTGGGCCGCGATGTGCCGGTGGAGACCGTGGTGGACACCGTGCGGGAAAAGGATGTGCATCTGGTGGGCCTTTCGGCCCTGATGACCACCACCCTCAAGAGCATGGAGGAGACCATTGCCGCCCTGCATGCAGCCAAACTGGACTGCAAGATCATGGTGGGCGGTGCCGTGCTCACCCCGGAATACGCCGAAAAGATCGGCGCGGACTGGTACGCCAAGGACGCCAAGCGCAGCGCCGACATCGCCAAGGAATTCTTTGGGGTGTGATTCCTGCAAAAACAGGGAAGGAGAAAACCATGAAAAATACGGCTTTCAGCCTAATGACGGCATTGCTGGCAGTGATGAACGAAAGTGAACCGAAAGACCCGTACTATGTGCTGGCGCAGTATTTTTTGTATCACTTCGACCAGCTGCGGGATCTGAACATCTACGACGTGGCGGATGCCTGCTATGTGTCCCGCAGCGGCATCCGGCGGTTTTGCCAGTCCATCGGCTTTGACAACTTTTCCGACCTGAAGGCTGAGGCCGATGAATGGAAGCGCCAGTGCAACTACTTCATCGGCTACAGCGTGCGTCCGGACTACAAGGAATACCTTTCCGGCAGCATCGGGGAGATGATGGAGGAAATCAACCGCATTGCCACTCCCGCTGTACTGGATAAGCTGGCCGAAAGTATTCATGCCAGCCGACATGTGGTGCTCTTCACCTCGGATTTTTCCGGCATGGCGGCTCGCAGCTTCCAGCAGTCCATGGTGGTCATGGGCAAGCTGGTGCAGATCGTGTCCGATGCCCACTATACGCTGGATTATCTGAAAGTGCTGACACCGGAGGACCTGCTCATTACAGTTTCAGCCACCGGCAACTTTGCCACCCTGATGGAGCCAATGGTGCAGAAGGCTGCAGCCTATAAGGTGCTGGTGACGGTCAACCACGCCATAAAAATGTGGAAAAGCTACGATCAGGTGATCTACCTGAGCGAAAAGGACAACAGCGGTGCCCGCACGGTGTACTCCCAGTATGGTATGACCTATTTCTTTGATATCCTGTACAGCTACTATGTGAACAACTACCGGGAGACTGACCTGCTGCAGGGTCCAATTTCTGAACTGCCTTTGTCGGATTCTCAAAAAATGCGGGTGCAAAGATGTGCAGAATGACGGGTGAAACCGTGGAACTGCTCAAAAACAAAAGAATAAATTGTTCAACCATCCAAACGGGGTTCGCATCGCGAACCCCATTTTTTGTCGGAGATGTGTTACGATAGTCCTGCAAAGAATTGAACCCGCGGGGGCTTCTGCGACGGCAGAACAGACTGACAAAGATGGAAAGGATCACACTATGTATTACGGACACAACCCCAAATTCCCGGACAACTTCATGTGGGGCGCTTCCAGCGCTGCCTGGCAGGTGGAAGGCGGAGTCGCCGATGGCGGACGCACGCCGGCCATCATCGACCTGAACTCCAAGACCAAGAAGCCGTTTGCGGATAACACCTATGCGGCGGATCACTATCATCACTACAAGGAAGATGTGGCCCTGATGGCAGAGTGCGGTTTCTCCAGCTATCGTTTCTCGCTCAGCTGGTCCCGCATCATCCCTCATGCAGACGGCAAGGTGAACCCCGAAGGCATCGCGTTCTACAATGATCTGATCAATGAGCTGGTGGCCCACAACATCACCCCCATCGTTACCCTGTATCACTACGACCTGCCGGTCTGGGTGGATGAGCTGGGCGGCTGGAAAAGCCGCGACACCGTGGAAAGATTCGAGCACTACTGCCGCGTCTGCTTTGAGAACTTCGGCGACCGGGTCAAATACTGGCTGTCGCTGAACGAGCAGAATATGCAGATCTGCTATGGCAACTGGCTGGGCGTCAGCAAGGGCTGTGACGACTGGTTCAAGGATCAGTGGAAGATCAACCATATCATGAACCTGTGCCATGCCAAGGCTGTCAACGCCTGCCATGAGATGGTGGCGGGCGGCAAGATCGGCCCTGTGCCCGGCTGCGTGCCCATCTACCCGGAGACCTGCCGCCCCGAGGATCAGATCGCTGCTATGAACGCCGAGGAGTTCACCGAGAAGTTCTGGATCGATACCTATGTTTACGGCGAGTACAGCAACTTTATCAAGCACTACTGGAAAGAGAACGACATCGACATCGGAATGCAGCCCGGCGATGCAGAACTGATGAAGAGCGCCAAAATCGATTTCATCGCCGTCAACTGCTACCGCAGCAACGTTGCAAAGTATGCGCCGCATGACGCAAAACAGCAGGATTATCTGCTGAATAAGAACGGCGTCAAGGGCCAGATGGTGTTCCCCGTGGAGCCGGGCCGCTACGCTCTGACCCGCAATCCCTATGTCGAGTACACCGACTGGGATTGGGAGATCGACCCCTCCTGCCTGCGCTATGAGATGCGTTACCTGTGGGATCACTATCACCTGCCCATGATGATCACCGAGAACGGTTATGGCGCCCATGAGACGAAGGACGCCGACGGCCAGGTGCACGATCAGGGCCGCATCGACTACTTGCGGGAGCACATTTATCAGCTGGGCATGGCCATCGAGGACGGCTGCGAGGTCATCGCATACAACCCCTGGTCCTTCACCGATCTGCTGTCCACCGGCAATGGCATGGCAAAGCGTTACGGTCTGGTGTACATCGACACCACCGATGAGGAGCAGAACGCGGCCAAGAGCGTGGAAGAGCTGTCCATGAAACGTATCCGGAAGGATTCCTTCTACTGGTACTCCAAGCTGATCCGTTCCAACGGTCAGGACTGGGGAAAGGAGATGCTGAAATAATGGCAAAGAAGGATTATAAGGCCATGGCGGCCGGCATCATCAAGCAGGCCGGCGGAGCGGACAACATTGTCAGCGCGACCCATTGCATGACCCGTCTGCGCCTTGTACTGCGGGATCGATCCAAGTTTGACACCGATGCCGTCAAGCAGGTGCCCGGCGTGCTGAACGTCATCATCCAGAACGGCGAATATCAGGTGGTCATCGGCCAGGATGTCCCTGACCTGTATGAAGAGGTCGTCAAGATCGACGGCATCCAGGCCGGCGGCAGCGTGCAGGACGATGAGGCCGCAGCCAAGGATCTGGCACAGGATCACGGCAACATCGGCAACGCGATCCTCTCCTTCATCGGCGGCACGTTCAGCCCGGTGATCCCGGTGCTGGTGGCAGGCGGCCTGACTGGTGCGGTGCTGTCCCTGCTGACCAACGTGTTCGGCGTCTCGACGGAGTCTGGCACCTACACCATCTTCTACGCCATCAACCAGGCGACCTTCTACTTCCTGCCCATCTTCATCGGCTTTGCAGCCGCTGCCCGCCTGAAATCCAATGGTTTCCTGGGCGCATTTCTGGGCGCGATCCTGCTGTACTCCAGCATCAACGGTGCCGAAGGTCTGGACTTCTTCGGCATCCCGGTGCAGGCTATCAGCTATAACAGCACCGTGTTCCCGGTCATTCTGGGCGTGCTGTTCATGAGCGTGGTCTACAAGTTCCTGCAAAAGCATATCCCGGTCTTTCTCAAGACCATCGTCGTCCCGCTGCTGACCATGCTGATCACGGTGCCTGTCACCCTGATCGTTCTCGGCCCCATCGGCAACACCGTGGGCACCTGGCTGGCAAACGGTGTTTACGCTCTGTACCAGGCAGTTCCCGCGCTGGCCGTCATGGTCATCGGCATCACCACCCCGCTGATGGTTTTCTTTGGCATGAACAACGCCACCTACCCTGTGGTCTTTGCCCTGATGGCAGCTGTCAACTCTGACCCGCTGATCTGCACTGGCATGGCTCCCGCAAACGTGGCCGTTGGTGGTGCCTGCTTGGCCGCATCCCTGCTGTCCAAGAATGTGGAAGAAAAGTCCGTCAGCGTCTCCGCCGGTATCACCGCTCTGTGCGGCATCACCGAGCCGGGCGTCTACGGTGTGCTGTTCCCCAAGACCTACCCGCTGATTGGCGCTATGATCGGTGGCGGCATCGGTGGTCTGTTGGCCGGTATCCTGGGCATGACCCAGTACGTTATCTCCACGCCGGGCTTCATCAGCCTGCCTGCCTACATTGACCCCACCGGTTCCAGTTACAACCTTATCGTCTCGGTCATCGTGATGATTGTGGCTGTGGTCCTGGGATTCGTTGCAACCTACGCACTGGGCAAGCGCGCCGAAGCTAAGAAATAAGCCCCTGCAACAGGAAGAAAAGCAAGATCCCATCTGCAAAGGAAGAGCCGCTGCATCACACAAGAGAACGACGCGGCGGTTCTTCTTTTTTCGGCCCGCACAGGGAAGTACTGTGGTGGGCCGGTACCGTAAAGTGTGGCCGACAAAGCAAATAAAAATACCTTCCATTGGAGCCGTTCTGCTCCAGCGGAGGGTGTTTTACATTATACGCTTTGTTTTTTCTTGGACTTGTTTGCCAGCTGGTCGACGATCCACGAGGCGAAGAAACCCAGTGCAAGGCCCAGCACAAGGCCGCCCAGCACATCGGTGGGGAAGTGCACATACAGGTACAGCCGGGTAAAGGCGATGAAAGCCGCCAGCACCAGCGCGGGGACGCCCAACTTCCGGTTTTGCAGCCAGAGCGCAAAGGCTGCCGCAAAAGCCGAGGCCGTGTGCCCGGAGGGGAAGGAGTGGCCATGGGGACGCTTGACCAGAATGGTGATCGCCGTGTTCACGTCGCAGGGGCGGGGCCGGGCGAACAGCGGCTTGAGGATGCAGTCCCCGGCCACCAGATACAGTACCAGCGCCGTGGCCATGGCGCACCCGGCCTTGCGGGTGCGGCGGAACAGCAGCAAAAGCAGCGTGAACGCGATCCAGATCTCACCGTGCTCACCGGCGTAGTTGAGAAAGACGGCCAGCGCATCCAGCACCGGGTTGTGGAACTGCTGCAGCCAGTCCAGAAATGCGAATTCAAACGGCATAAAGAACCTCCTGTCTGTTGGTTCTATGGTAACACATCTTCCGACCCACCACAACCCGGCAGGCAAAAAACAGGAGTGCAGAAATAAGTTACATCTGTTATATTTGGATGCGATATTACAACGCGGAAAGCAAAAACGCCCGTTCCGACGGTAAAGGCCGGAACGGGCGCAGGATGCGAGAGGATCAGAGGCCCATCTCGGGCAGGGTGGGGTAGCTGTCGATGGCACCGTGCTTCTGTACGCTCAGGCCGCAGAACCGGTTGGAAAAGTCCAGGTACTCCTCCAGCTTTTTGCGGGGCAGCTTTTCCAGCTTGTCCACCGTCACGCCGTCCCGGCTCAGCTGCCACAGGAAGGAACCGATGAAGCCGTCGCCCGCACCGGTGGTGTCCACGGCTCTGACCTTCTGGCAGGGGGCAAAGGCATGGGAGGCGCGGGTGTAGGCGTAGGCCCCCTTGCTGCCGCAGGTGTACAGCACCAGCTGTACATCCCCGGCAAACAGCTGGGGCAGGGCGGCTTCGATGTCGGCGGTGCCGGTGAGAAACTCCAATTCCTCGTCCGAGACCTTCAGGATGTTGGACAGCGGCAGGAACTGCAGCACGGTCTGGCGCAGCATCTCCCGGTCGGGCCAGAGGGGGAAGCGGAGGTTCGGGTCAAAGCTCACGATCGCACCGGCCTCTCGGGCGGCTCCGATGGCAGCCAGATGGGCGTGGCGCATGGGGCTGTCCACCAGCGAGACGCTGCAGAAGTGCAGGGCAAAAGC
>OGWW01001518.1_pt1 | contig 12431 bp, 10 predicted proteins | sample 1576131 | NCBI WGS metagenome assembly OGWW01 (sample SAMEA3541576, study PRJEB24748) | human gut metagenome | biome: human gut; feature: human-associated habitat; material: faeces | place: China | collected 2012 | reverse complement strand
CACCACACCAGCTCCAGCGTCCACCTGAGCTTCCGCTCGGGGTTCTGCGCGGGAGACAACAACACGGGCGCGCCGGGCCGCAACAGCCCGATCATGGACCCTGTATTATTGGTGTGCGCCACATCCGGCTTGCCGTCGATCAACACGTGCACGAAAAAACGCTTCTCGCGGCGTACCAGACGCCCGACCACACAACCGGAAGGAAATGGCAACAATATGGACATGCACCCTACCTCATTCTCCCGGGGACCGTGCCCCGAGGAGTTCTTTCCTTAAAAAAGCGAATGCCGGTACCCGGCTAGAGAAAAAAAGCCCTTTCCACTTCCTGCATATCCACCAATTTACAGACGGGGCCTAACCTGCTACTGCATGACGACAAAGTCATGTAGCCACCGAGGTATAGTCCCATGCAATTCTCCGAAAGAATGGCCCACATAAAGCCTTCCGCCACCCTGACCATCAACGCCAAGGCCCTCGAGCTCAAATCGCAGGGCGTCGACGTGACCAGCCTGGCAATCGGCGAACCGAATTTCCCCACCCCCGCCCATGTCTGCGATGCCGCGAAACAGGCTATCGACGAGGGATTTACCCGCTACACCGCCGTGCCCGGCATCCCGCCCCTGCGGGAAGCCATCGCCGGTTACTTTAAGCGCGCGTACGGCGTCGACGTCGCGCCGGACTGCACCATCGCCAGCAATGGCGGCAAACAGTCCCTGTACAACCTGTTCGCCGCCCTGCTCAATGACGGCGACGAAGTGCTCATCCCCTCGCCATACTGGGTGAGCTATCCCGACATGGTCTACCTGAACGGCGGCGTGCCGGTCGCGGTCAAGGCCCCTGCCTCGCAGGGCTTCAAGGTGACGGTGGAACAACTCGAAGCAGCTCTGACCCCGAAGACCAAAATACTCGTCTTCAACTCGCCTTCCAACCCCACGGGCGCCTGTTATTCCGTGTCCGAACGCGACGCCATCGTGAAATGGGCGCTGGATCGCGGCCTGTTCATCATCGCCGATGAAATCTACGACCAGCTCGTCTACGAGCCCAACAAGCCGTCGAGCATCATCGTCTGGTGGAAGCAGTACCCGGACCGCATCGCCGTCGTCAACGGTACCGGATCTGGCTGGACAGTTCCGAAAAAATCCGGATATACCGGATCAGTGTTTCCGGCTCCACCATCTGCGCTTCTTCCTTTAAAGCTGCCAGATGCTCCGCCGACATATCCAGCACATCCTCCATATCATCCGCGCTCTGGATAAGCAAAAGATTCCTCATGTACCAGGTAAAATCGTTCACCATCTGTCCCAGTTCCCGTCCCTGATCTACCAGTTGATCCACCGTCCGGATGGCACCGGTCACATCTTTTGCCAGCACCTGGCGCAACAGTGCGGAAAACACTTCCGTATCCACTGCACCGAGCACTTCCAGCACATTTTCATAGGTGAGTTTTTCCCCCAGATGAAAAGCAATACACTGGTCGAGCAGACTCAGCGCATCACGCATCGAACCGTCCCCGGCTTTTGCCACATAACGCAGTGCGCGCTCCTCGACATCCACCTGTTCGGTACGCATCAGTTCTGCCAGACGATCGGTAATGGTATCAATGGAAATCCGGTGAAAATCATATCGCTGACAGCGGGATAAAATCGTAATCGGGATCTTGTGTGCTTCCGTTGTCGCAAGAATAAAAATCACATATGCCGGCGGCTCCTCCAGCGTCTTGAGCAGCGCGTTGAACGCGCCTGCCGACAGCATATGCACCTCGTCGATAATATAAACCTTGTATTTGCCTTCCGTCGGGCGATAAGATACTTCTTCCCGAATCTGACGGATATTGTCGACACCATTGTTGGAAGCCGCATCAATCTCTATGACATTCATAGAAGTCCCAGCGGCAATACCCTGACATGCAGGGCATTTTCCACAGGGACTTCCGTCTACCGGGTGTTCACAATTTACTGCTTTTGCAAAAATCTTTGCAACTGTGGTTTTTCCGGTACCCCGGGTACCACAAAACAGATAAGCATGTCCTATGCGATCGGCTTTGATCTGGTTCTTTAATGTTGTAACAATATGTTCCTGTCCCTTGACATCTTCAAATTCCTGGGGACGGAACTTACGGTATAAAGCCGTGTAAGACATTTTTCTTCTCCTTCTTATCGGATATCAGATAGCCGAACGATTAATCTCCAAAACTGATACCGATCCGTTTTGCCTCCTGAATCATCTGACTATCCGGATCTACCGTCTTTAATTTGCCGGCTACATCTTCCAATGGCACACATTTGGTCTTGTTGTTGATCATCGCGATCATGTAACCAAACTTTCCATCCATGATGGCTTTGGCTGCCGCGGAACCCAGCCGTGTACATAACACTCTGTCGTATGGGCACGGACTTCCTCCACGCTGTGTATGGCCCGGAACTGCCACCCGGACTTCCACACCACACTTCTCCTGAATCTGATCTGCAATCTCATAAGAAACCGATGGATACTTGCGGGATGCTACCTTTGCCTTGTACTGTTTCTTGGTAAGCTGTGCATCGTCTTTGGAGATTGCACCTTCTGCAACTGCAAGAATCGTAAATCCTTTTCCGTCTTTTGTACGCTTATGAATCGCATCCACAACCTTATCAATATCATACGGAATCTCCGGGAGCAGAATAATGTCGGCACCGCCTGCCACTCCTGCATACAGGGTAAGCCATCCTACTTTGTGTCCCATCACCTCTACAATAAATACACGGTTGTGGGAAGCAGCCGTTGTATGGATGCAATCGATGGTCTCTGTCGCTATATTAATTGCACTCTGAAAACCGAATGTCACATCTGTTCCGTAAATATCATTGTCAATGGTCTTTGGAAGATGAATAATATTGAGTCCTTCCTCACGAAGCAGATTGGCCGTCTTCTGTGTCCCGTTACCACCTAAGATAACCAGACAGTCGAGTCCGAGCTTACGGTATGTGGACTTCATCGCCTCTACCTTATCCAGACCGTTTTCATCCGGCACACGCATCTGTTTGAATGGCTGGCGGGAAGATCCGAGAATCGTTCCACCTCTGGTAAGGATTCCGGAAAAATCCGAGGCTGTAAGAATTCTGTACTGTTCATAGATCAGCCCTTTGTACCCATTTTCAAATCCATAAATCTCCAGTTCGTCTACATTCGTAGTAAGTCCTTTTACAACACCACGCATGGCTGCATTTAAAGCCTGGCAGTCTCCGCCGCTGGTAAGCATTCCGATCTTCATCATGCACGTTTCCTCCTGCATATTCTCTTATTGTGTACAAAATGTTTTTTCGCATACACATTTATATTATAGTATAATTTTTGTTCATTCACAAGATAAGCGACTTGAAAAATGTATGTAAATTCTGTATACTATTAAGGAGCACATCGCATGAGAGTTCCGCTCCGCGGAAGCGATGTACGTAGGAAATTCATCAGAGATGAATTTCATTGGAGAGTTGTCCGAGAGGTCGAAGGTGCCGCACTCGAAATGCGGTTTGCGTCGAATAGACGCAACGTGGGTTCGAATCCCATGCTCTCCGCTCACTTTATAAACAAAAACAGCACCGCGGTCTTTGACCTGCCCGGTGCTGTTTTTATATGTCAATGACGTCCCCGGTTATTTCCACGCCGATCCGTCATGTCACGCTTTTCGCGGAAATCACGGCTCCGATGCTCACGGGAATCGTTTGCTCTGTTTCCATCCGCACGGCTTCCATGATCCGCATCGCTGTTTTTGCCGGATGACGATCTCTCTTTTTTGCGGCCGATATATACGTTCCATTTCATATAAGCTTCCTGCGCATTGCGGGATTTGTAGATTACGTTGCGTTCCTCCCCTACAATATCCGTAATGCTGTACCAGCCTTTGTCATACTGGAATTCCGCTGTCTTTCCTTCAAGTTCTTTATTTCCAAGTACAAATTTATGTATTGCCTGCTGTGGCTGCTGCTGTGCCATCCTATCCCTCCTTTTTTCCTAATACATACTCCACGGCCTGTCTCAGTTTTTCATCTTTTTTCATTTCTTCCGTTCCCTGAAGTGCCTCTGCCTCTTCCCTGGTAAACAACTCCCGCAGTTTTACCTGATGGTTTTCTACCGGAATATAAGATACTCTGGATTTGTCGAATACCGGGCGCAGCACATAGTACGGAATTTTGCGCTCCCTGCGTGATGCGGAAAGCGAAACAATATTTTCTACCTGACAGACTCCCTGTGTTTCACTGTATATGATCTGTTTTTTTTCAAACATTCTGTCACCTCTGAAAAAGATAAAATTATCATATCACAAGAAAAAAGTTTTGACAAATGCCCCAAAACATTTTACGCTTGTCCCATGGAGGAAATTGTATATGTGGATTCTATTTGCATTTGGGTCAGCTCTGTTCGCCGGACTGACTTCCATACTGGCGAAATGCGGTATCAAAAATACCGATTCCAATACAGCTACGGCGATCCGTACCATTATTGTACTTATTTTTTCATGGATCATGGTATTTCTGGTCGGGGCACAACACGGCATCGGAAGTGTTTCTGCCAAAACCTGGACATTTCTGATCCTGTCCGGACTTGCCACCGGTGCTTCCTGGCTGTGCTACTTCCGTGCACTGCAGATCGGAGATGTGGATAAGGTGGTCCCGGTCGATAAATCAAGTGCCATCCTCTCCATTCTTCTCGCTTTTCTCTTCCTGCATGAGAGCATCAGCCCACTGAAACTTCTGTGCGTGGTGCTGATCGGCGCGGGAACCTTCCTGATGATCACGAAAAAGGAAACCTCTTCTGAGAATTCCGGGAAAAAAGGCTGGAGCTGGTTCTTCTACGCGCTTGGCTCTGCCGTCTTTGCCAGCCTGACTTCTATTCTGGGAAAAGTCGGCATTGAAAACATTGATTCCAATCTGGGAACAGCCATCCGTACCATCGTTGTGCTGATCATGGCATGGATTGTCGTGTTTGTCACGAAAAAGCAGGACAGTGTGCGCACAATCGATCACAGGGAACTTGGCTTTATCTGCCTGTCCGGACTTGCCACCGGTGCTTCCTGGCTGTGCTATTACCGTGCGCTGCAGGATGGTCTGGCAAGTGTCGTTGTGCCGATCGATAAGCTGAGTATTCTGGTTACCATTCTGTTTTCTTATCTTGTATTTCATGAGAAACTTGGAAAAAAAGAAGCCGGAGGACTGGTGTTGATTGTGGCGGGAACGCTTGGGATGCTGGTGTAGTATCCCTTGCTATGCCCTTCAGGCGCACCAACCAGACAATATTTACCAGATCATTCGTTTATCGTCTCTGTTTCTATCCTGCAGGTATAAGTTTTTTCGGCTTTCCTGTAATTAATTCCGACCAGAAGCATGCTTCCATGGTATCCTTTTAATGTCTTGTCATACTTTTTCTCCCGGATCTGATCAAGTGCTGTCTGTGCAGACTGATCCCACTTTAATTCAACAATCATAGCAGGACTTTCGACATGCTTTCTCGGAACAAACACCAGATCTGCAAACCCTTTTCCGCCTGCTAATTCCCGGTAAATCTCATGCGTTTTCTTTGCCGCATAGTATGCCAGTGACAGTACACACGCCAGGGAATTTTCATCATTATATTTCAGAATGGAAATATTATCTTCATGCACCCGCTGAATTTGTTGTGCAACATATTCTTCATCCCCACGAAGTGTAGCTTCCATCAAATCCTCTGACTGCCGGATGGCCGCCATCACTGGTTCCCAGCCTCCGTCCTCGATACAGTTAATAAACTCTTTCTGCACTTCCTGATTGGGAATGCAGACGGTCTGTGCGTAAAAATCATAGGTCAGATATCCCAGATGAATCAACAGCGTGAGCACATCGTCTGCACTGGCAAACGTTGTCATGTCATTTTGGAATTTATCCGGATTTACCGGGATGTGTTCCCCCGCAATCAGCCGGGTGGTCAGTTCTTTTAACCCATACTGGTTCATCTGGATGTATTTCTTTAATGCCTCATACGTCTCTGTTTTTGTCCAGTAGCTGTCATAGTCATGACCAAGCATTGACATGACAACAGAACGTGGATTGTAAATCTGCACACCTTTTAAATCATAGCCATCATACCATTGTTTCGTCTTGTCGTATGGCATGTCGTACTGGCGGCAGAGTTCCTGCACCTCAGCTTCTGTAAAACCGGTAAACTCTGCCAGTTCGCGTTGGTTGGTCATGGAATATTCATCAAACATGTTCAGGGCGGAATGTTCGCCGTATTTTTTGATGGGAAGGATGCCGGTCATGTAGGCAAGCACACAGTAAGGCTGATTTTTCAGCAAATCCCTGAGAAAGTTGAGATACTTTTTCTGCGCCTGCGCATCCATCGGGTTCACCCGGAAAATACAATCCCATTCATCAATCACGAAAACAAAATAACTCCGCGTCTGGGAATAGATTTCTTCCAGAACCGATACCAGATCCTCCTCATAATATGTGACCTGTGGAAACTCCCTTTTCAGTTCCCGCACCACTTTTCTGGAAATCAGTTCCATCATATCCTCCACGGATTCTGTACGCCCCAGAAACTGCTGCATATTCAGATGAATCGCATTGTATTGATTCAGATGCTTTTTAAAATCAGGATCTTTTGCAAATTTAAAGGGTTCAAACAATTCATAGGAATCATCCCCTTTTCCATAATATGCCACCAGCATATTTGCCGCCATGGATTTCCCGAAACGGCGGGGACGGCTGACGCAGATGTTTTGATGCTCCGATTTTAAATTCTGGTTTGTAAACGCGAGGAGCATGGTCTTGTCCACATATATTTTTGAATTTGCTGCTCTTTTGAATTCTTCATTTCCCGGATTTACATAGATTCCCATTGCTATGCCCTCCCAAATACGCCAAACAGTTTTTGTGCCGCCTCTTCATCATCCATAATTCTTGCACTTGGTTTCTGTGCATTCTCAAGCATCCGTTCCACACGATTGGCAAGTGCCACATCCACAAACCGTCCGATCTCGATTCCACGCAATTCAAAAAACAATGCCGGATTCATGTCTAGCCGTGCCCCCACACCGTAAAGTGCTGCTGCCACATGTTTGCACATCAGTGCCCAGTCCGGGCAGCTGCACTGAAAACTGATCTCACTTGGCTGTGGGAAAAGACCATCCTCTCCCTGAAACAGTTCTTTCATCTCATCCGGGAAATCACCGGACAGTAATCGTTCCAGAGTCTCAATCTTACCGCACCGGTCAAGAATTGCCTCACACTTCTGCTCTGTGAGCGGACTGATACGGATTTCCACACGGTAAGGAGTTTTTCTGGTTCCCTGCACTCTTGCAATGATTTTTCCTTTCTGGATTTTCAGGTCGATTACTGTTCCGGTCCGCACATAACGCTTCCCACGCTCCAGCCGGCTTGCAAAATCCGCATAGTGCTCCAGATTGTCACACCAGGCTTTTCCCCACCAGCTTTTTGCAATTGCCCTGCCGGAAATAACAACCGGCTCCAGCTTATTTCCCTTTTCTTTTTGCTTTTTTACGCTCTCTTTTAAATTTTTCTTTAACAGAGATTCACTCGGCTGGGCAAATGTCTGATCAATTTCCCAATATCTTCGCATACCGTTTACTCCAATCGCAATAATGAGAACAATTCTTCGTTACTTAACTCCGTAATCCACTTTTCGGAGCCGCTTCCGATTACATTTTCCGCCAGTTCCTTTTTCGATTCCAGCATCGCATCTATTTTTTCCTCAATCGTTCCCTGAGAGACAAATTTATGTACGATCACATCTTTTTTCTGCCCGATCCGGAATGCCCGGTCCGTTGCCTGATTTTCTACTGCCGGATTCCACCAGCGGTCAAAATGAATGACATGGTTTGCTTTCGTCAGGTTCAGTCCGGTTCCGGCTGCCTTTACCGACAGCACAATAAACGGTACATAGGCTTCTCCCTGAAAGGCATCCACAATTTCCGTCCGCTTCGCCACCGGTGTTCCTCCGTGCAGCACATAGCCCTTAGCATGAAAAACGGTCTCCAGATACGCTGCCAGATCGTCCGCAATCTCCTTAAACTGCGTAAAAACCAGCACGCGCTCACGCTTTTCATAGATTGTCTCACAGATTTCTTTCAAAAGCTGAAATTTTCCACTCTCTGATGGTGTATAAACATCCTGTCCCAGATACTGGTCCGGATGGTTGCAGATCTGTTTTAACTTCATGATTGCTGTAAGCACAATCCCCTTTTTGGCAAACTGGGAAATGCTGTGTTCTGCCTCCATCTGCCGGACTTTCTGCTCCATATCCGAAACCACCTTGCGGTACAAAATGGTCTGTTTTCTGGTCAGCTGCGCAAAATCTGTCATTTCCACCTTTTCCGGAAGATCTGCAATAACGGTCTTGTCCGTCTTGACACGACGGAGCATAAACGGGGTAATCATGGACTTTAATTTTGCATATTCCTGTGGATTTTCTTCCAGTCCTTTCGTAAACTCATGGAACTCTTTGGATGTACCAAGCAGACCATGATCTATAAAATCAAACAACGACCATAAATTGGTCAGGTCATTTTCAATCGGCGTACCGGTCATGGCAATCCGCATCTGTGCCTGCAGTTTTTTGATTTCGCGTGTCTGTTTCGTGCCCGGATTTTTGATTGCCTGTGCCTCATCGAGAATCACACAGTCCCACATCGTTTCCTGAAATGCCTTGATGCGGGAAACCATGCCATATGTCGTTATCGTAAGGAATGCAGACCCTGCATCAAATTCCTGTGCAAGCTGCGCAGATGTCTTTCCGTGAATAACCTGAAGCGTCATATCCGGGACAAACTTTGCTGCCTCCTTCTGCCAGTTTCCGATCAGGGATGCCGGAACGACCAAAAGCGTTTTTGCGCCTTTGTCTGATTTTCTCATCTTTTCGAGATAGCAGAGAACCTGAAGCGTTTTTCCAAGTCCCATATCGTCTGCCAGGCATGCACCAAATCCCAGTTTCTGCATATAATTCAGCCACGTATACCCATCCTTCTGATATGGACGAAGCGTTGCATGAACGGTTTTCGGCACTGCTGCCGAACGGATACCGGATGGTTTTCGCAAATTGCGCAACATTTTGGAAAGCCATGCCCCGTTGGTCACAAGCGCACCTACATCTGCAGAAATCTTTTTTCCATTTCCGATTTCCATCTGCAAAGCTTCCCGCAGTGTAATGCTGGTGTCCATGCCATCCATACGTTTCAGAAGTTCCCGCAGTTTTTTATGATTTACCTCTACCCACTTGCCTTTTAAAAATGCCAGCCCCTCCGTCTGCGCCAGCAGAAGTTCCACATCTTTTTTCGTAAGTGCCTCTCCGTCCACACACAGCTGTGGCTGCATCGAAATCAACGAATCAAATCCTACCATGGCAGGTTTCTTTTCGCCCAGCCGTATTTCTACCGAACACTCCATTGCACGCTTTCTCCACCAGTTCGGAATCCGGCAGAGAATCCCGGTCTGTTCGATTTTTTCCACATCACGCAGAAACTGATATGCCTCTTTCCCTGTAAAACGCAGAACATGAAACATCTCCCCACTTTCTACCAGTTCTGCAATCAGATCCGATACCTCTGCCGCACGGTTCAGGCAGGACAACAATGCCAGCAGCTTATCTCTGTCATCCTGGTATTCGGTCAGCGCGTATTTCAGCGGCATATGATGCACGGCATGATCCTCTCCGAGCGAAGCATAGGTTGCCATAAAAACAAACGGATCTTCGCCATCTTTATTTTCTACCAGATGCAGAAAGATACGCTCCGGTACGTGCAGCTTCTGATTCTGCTCTGTGAGATACAATTCCACACTGCCTTTATAGCCTGAAATTTCCCGCTGAAAAATCTGCTCCAGCTGCGAAAACACGCCGACAACCCACTTACGGTCAATATATTCTGCCCCAATCGCATAAGGAACTGACGAAAGCAGATGCTCGAGATGTTCCTCATCCGGCGCCACATGTGTCGCTTCTCTTGTCAGTTCCAGTTCCGGCATTTCTGTAAGACACTGGAAAAATGTCTCTGACAGTTCATATAAAAACAACTCCGATGAAGACATTTCTTTTGACCGCTTGGAAAATCCCATGTGATATAAAGTTTCGTAGCGCTTCTCCAAAGTTTCTTTTTCCTGTGTGTCCGGGTAAAATCCGGTTGGGGTAAATATATACTGGTTCATTTGTTTATTGTCTCCGTTTCTATCCTGCAGGTATAAGTTTTTTCGGCTTTCCTGTAACTAATTCCAACCAGAAGCATTGCCTTAACAAATTGCTTTTTCAATAAAAAATCCTCCTGTAGGCGTATTTCTATTATACTTCTAAAGGAGAATTTTTGTAAATAACATTTATTGTTTTATAAAATACCCTATACACAGCTTATTGACCCGAACAAATACTTGTGAGTGTCACCTTATCTGTTCAAATTCCAGATTTAAATACCACTTTTATTTGTTCCACCACAAAGCCAATATCATCATCTGTGATCTGTGTGCTGCTTGGAATATTTAAAATACAACTGCTATAGTACGGTGCTTTTTCCATCTCATAAGCAATTGCATTCTGATACGGAAGCTGCTCATGAATCAGTCCCCAGATCGCCCGGGTCTGCACACCGCGCTCCTGAAGTGTCGTAATCACATCTCTCATATTTTTTCCCTGCAGTTTTTCCATATCCAGCTTCAGGGAATAAAACCACTGGTTTGAGGAAGTTCCCTCACGAAATGAAAGCAGTGTTCCACCCGAAAACTCCTGCAGCAATTGTTGATACAATCGATAATTTTTCTGCTTGCGGTGGATAAATTCCGGAAGTTCCTCCATCTGTGCCACACCAAGCGCTGCCTGTAAATTCGTCATGCGGTAATTGTATCCCACTTCATTGTGAATATAAAAATGCGGATCATCCTTTGCCTGTGTGGAAAGATATTTCAAATGCTCCACTTCCGCCGGATCTTTCGCTGTCACGGCACCGCCGCCACCGGTTGTAATAATCTTGTTTCCGTTAAAGGAGTATGCCCCGAAATCACCGATCGTCCCGGCAAATTTTCCGGCATAACGCCCCTTCGTGTACTGTGTGCCGAGCGCTTCCGTTGCATCCTCGATCACTTTCAGGTGAAACTCCTGTGCGATATCCATGATGGCTTCCATATCTGCCATATTTCCAAACACATGCACGACTACGATGGCTTTTACGGTTTTTCCGGTAGCTTTATGCTTTAACTGTCCATCCTCTGTCACACACTCGTTTTCGCAGAAACGGTGCAGCTTCTGCGGATCCATGCACAAACTGTCATCACAGTCCATAAACACGGGCTCCGCGAACTGATAACGCACCGGATTGACCGCCGCGATAAAAGTAAGCGTAGGAACAATCACCATATCCACCGGCTGTACCCCACAGGCAATCAAAGACAGATGAAGCGCTGAAGTTCCACTCTGCACTGCCGCTGTTTTCTCCACATGTAAAAACTCTGCCAGTTTTTCTTCCAGCTCTGTAATGTATGCACCACCGGTGGAAACCCATCCCTGATCCAGTGCATCATCTACATATTTTCTCTCATTTCCCTCAAAATTCGGAATCGATAAAGGTACAAATCGTCCCATTTTGCTCCCTCTTTTCTTAAAACTACAACTTACACATTATAAATGTCCGTCTTATAGGCATCCATGTGCTGACGAATCCATGCAATCGTCTCTGCAATTCCCTGCTCGAATGTATACTGCTGCTTCCAGTCGGTCAGCTCCTTAATTTTTGCGTTACAGCCGAGTAGACGGTTGACCTCACTCTTTTCCGGACGAAGGCGCTGCTCGTCACAGACAATGTGTGCATTCGGATTGATCTGGGAAATAATCTCCTGTGCCAGATCTCCGATCGAAATCTCCTGCTGGGTAGCAATATTGATCTCCTGTCCAATTGTCTTGTCCGACTCTGCAATTGCAATAAAGCCTGCCGCGGTATCTTTTACATAGTTAAAATCGCGCGTCGGTGTCAGGGAACCAAGTTTAATTTCCTCTTTTCCTGCCAGAAGCTGTGAAATAATTGTCGGAATCACTGCACGTGCAGACTGACGCGGACCATAAGTGTTGAATGGACGGACAATCGCAACCGGAAGATTAAAGCTGCGGTAAAAGCTTTCTGCCAGACGGTCGGCTCCGATTTTTGTCGCAGAATACGGAGACTGTCCCTGAAATGGATGCTTTTCGTCAATCGGGACATACTGTGCGGTGCCGTATACTTCCGAAGTCGATGTCACCATGATTTTTTCCGTGCCAAGATCGCGTGCCGCCTGCAGCACATTTAACGTTCCCTTGATGTTTGTATCTACATAGGAATCCGGCGAATGGTAACTGAACGGAATCGCAATCAGCGCCGCCAGATGAAAGACCTGATCCACACCCTTCATGGTCGGCGGAAAACGGTGAGGTAAGGCGCAGAATACATGCGG
>OGWW01001516.1_pt1 | contig 12439 bp, 19 predicted proteins | sample 1576131 | NCBI WGS metagenome assembly OGWW01 (sample SAMEA3541576, study PRJEB24748) | human gut metagenome | biome: human gut; feature: human-associated habitat; material: faeces | place: China | collected 2012 | reverse complement strand
TAATTGGATAAAGTTAGGATTAATTTCAAATGATAGTTTAACTATAAAAAGTTATGTAACTAAGCTTACTGAAAATAATGAATTTGGAATTGTAAATGTGACATCTATTGATAATAATAATCAAGGAGCAAAAGTAGCCGAAATATCTATATTAAAACCTGGACAAGATCTTCAAGATACAAAAGATAAGAACGCAAAAAATGACACTAAATAAAATAATAAAACTATGTAATGAAAATAAACAAATAGCTTTAAGTATGGGTATAGTAACTTTTTTATTACTAGTTATGATAGATATAATCAAGGAGCAAAAGTAGCTGAAATATCTATATTAAAACCTGAACAATATGTTCAAAATACAAAGGATAAGGATGCAAAAAATGACACTAAATAAAATAAAAAAGCTATGTAATGAAGATAAACAAATAGCTTTAAGTATGGGTATAGTAACTTTTTTATTATTAGCTATGATAGGCAGTTTCATAAAATTAGAACAAACATATTCTTCTGCAAAAGAAAACGAACAACAAATTATATCAATGACTAATACTATTGAAAAATATAATAAATTAGCTAATAAAATAAATGCAGAAGAATATAAACCTATAGATAAAAGTCAATTAGATTTTGTACAAACTGAAATTTTAACTAAGGTACAAAATCATAATCTTTTATTAAAAAGTTTTGATAATAAGAAAGTTAGTACAAAAGCAACTAATTTTAAACAATATAGTTTAATAGTTCAAGGTGATTGGCAAAATATGATTTTATTTTTAAATGATTTTTCTTCTAAAGATGCCTTGATTTCTATAAATAAAATAAATATTAAACATGCAAAAGATAGTAAAACATCCATTGAATGTGAACTTCTTTATAAAGTTTATATAAAATGAGGTCTATAAAATGAATTTAAAAATAATACAATTTATTAATAAAATAAAGGGAAAAAGACATCTAAGAATAGATAATTCATCTAATAATAAAAAAGAATATATAGTATTATCTTTATTATTATTTATAGGTTGTAGTTTATTTACTTATACAACCTTATCTTCAAAGGAAGATACTAACTTAAATGCTAGTATGGATGTAACAAAAGCGTCTAATAAAAATGCAATGATGTCTTTAAAAGATAATAGTATAAATACTATGACAGATAGTATTAATCTAACTTCTTTTGAAAATCCATTTGTTTTAGTAGATGACTATCAAAATATTAATGATATGTCAGAATCAGCACAAGAAAAATTAGCTAAAAATATGATGCAATCAAATAGTTTACCAATAATTCCTAATTATAATGGAGTAACTTCATCTGGAGGACAAAATACTATACTGCCACCTATACCATATATAGAATCTCAAAAACCTGTTGAATCTAAAACTAGTGAAATACAAGGAATAATGTCTGATGAAAATGGTAATAAAATAGCTATTGTTGATGGGAAAATAGTAAAAACAGGTGATAGTTTAAATGGAAATACTATTTCTAATATAAATAATAACGGTATAACTTTTAATAATGGCAGTCAGATTTCTTATAATATAGCAAAATAAATAATGAAAGGATTTATTTAATGAAAATGACAAAGAGACAAACAAAAGTATTATTAGCAACTATTTTTTGTGCAAACATTTTAAATTCTACGGTTTTAGCTAGTCCAGCAGATGAAGCTAAAATGTTTGCAGAACAATTTAAAAAACCAATAAAAATAGAAAATAATATAGAAACAAATAATATAAAAACGAATAAAACAGCAGAAGAAATTTTATCTGATTTGCAAAATAAAGATTTAAAAAAAGAAAATATATCTGACAATGTGACTATAACAAAAATAAATGAAACGCCTGATAAACCGATTGAAATTTTTGGAGAAGGTATCAATTTAAATTATAAATATAATCCTGTTCCTGATGATGATGTAAGTTTAGCTTCTCTTAATGAATATAGTGGTCCAAAATATAACTTTGATTGGCAAGGTGCAGCACTTACAAAAGTTTTTTATGCACTAGGTAGAATATCTAATACTAATATAGTAGTTGTTGATGCAGATGATTTATCTGATGCTAAAGTATATGCTACATTTAATAACGTTACGATTGAAGAAATTATTAGGTATTTAACTGCAACATATGGATTAAATTATACATTTGAAAATGGTAATTATATAATTGCTAAAGATGAAGATACTATGTTACAGTCTCAAAGATTTTTAATACATTTTGCAAATAAAGAAAAAATAAAAGATGAATTAAAAGCATTAGGTATAGATGAAGCAAATATTTATGCTAATGATCAGTATGGTGCAATAACCGTTACTGGAAATAGTTATGAATTACAACAAGCTGAAAGATTAATAAAATCATTGGATAAACCTGTTAGTCAATGTTTGATTGTAGCACAATTAATAGAAACTACACATAGTAAAGATTTAGAAGCTGGCTTAAATTATACAATGCCAACATATACGCATAATGTAGATGATCCACTTTCACATCAAAATTGGGGAACAAAAATGACTTTTGGTGTAACAAGTTCTTTAAATGAAGCTCTTACTAATGGAAAGGTGTTATCTCGACCTGTGATAACTACTGAAAATGGTAATGAAGCAACACTCTTTATGGGAGATAGAGTACCCATTCCTCAGCAATCTACATCAGATGGATCTACGAATATAACTTTCGATTATCAAGATGTTGGAACTACTTTAAAAATAAAACCTGCTATTGATAAGAGTTCTGGTGTTGTAAGTTTAAATATTAATACTGAAATAAAGAACATCACTAAATACATTGAACAAGGAGGTATGCAAGCACCACAAATATCTAGTAGAGAAGCAGAAACTATTGCTCACTTGAAATCTGGTCAAACCTTTATAATTGGAGGTTTGATGAGTAAAGAAGATTTTGATACTGTTTCAGGTATTCCTGTTTTAAGAAAGTTACCTATTTTGGGTAAACTATTTGAATATCATAAAAAGAATAAATCTAATACAGAAGTATTTATAGCTATTACTCCTTATATTATTGGAGAAAATGATAATCCTAATAATATTGTGTATGATTTAAAATTAAATAAAAATAAGGATAAAGATAATGAATAATAATATATTAACGCCTAAGAAAACAGAAAAGTTTTTTGAAGAAAATGTAAAATTTCAAAAACCTCTTTCTGAAATAGAAATAGATAAAAATATATTGTCTATATTTAATGAAGATATTATAAAGAAATATATTGTATTACCATACAAATTAGAAAATAATGTACTGACGGTAATAACCAGTACAAATAATATGAATAAACAACGAGATATATCTTTATCTATAAAAAAGATATTAAGTATTAATAATAAAAATTGGAACATAACAATAAAATATACAGATAATAATTCTGAATTAAAAAGAATTATAACTCAAAATACGCAATATACTTTTTCAACAATAGCAAATAGTGATAAAGAAATTAATATTGATATGTCAGCAACAAGACAAAAAGTATTGAATATGATAAATGTTGCTATTGATAGAGATGTATCAGATATTCATATTTTACCTAATATAAATGGTATAATTGTAGCATTTAGGGTAAACGGTAGTCTTAAAGATGTGTCAGATGAATTTAAATTTACATTAGACCAAAGGAAACAAATTGCTAATATAGCCAAAAATTTAGATGAATCAGGACAAGCTCGTACAAGTTCTGATTTGGTCCCATCTAGAGGTTCATTTGAAGTTAAGCATAATGGTATTAATGTAAATATTCGAATATCTACTGTTCCAACAGCAGCTGGATATGAAAAAATAAATTTTAGATTATTAGTTAAAAGAAATAATAAAAGAAAAATAACTGATTTAGGTTATGCTAAAGAAGATATAGATATCATACGTTTAGCTAATAAAATTACTACTAATGGATTATTCATTACTGCTGGACCAACAGGTAGTGGTAAATCCACAATGATTTTTTCCGTTCTGTATGATGAAGTCGATCGAGCTATGCTTAATTATAATGAATTAAAAAACGTAATGACAATTGAAAATCCTGTGGAAATTTCTGAACCTAGTTTTACTCAAACTCAACCAAGATTGAGTCCTGATAAACCAGAATTAAATCTAGATGCACCAAGATTGTTAACTACTTTTTTGCGACAAGATCCAGATTTAATATTATATGGGGAAATTCGTACTAAAATAGATGCTTCTGTTGCTACAATGGCAGGTCAAACAGGACATAAAGTATATGCCACTGTGCATGCTAATGATTGCGTAACAACAATCTTGAGATTATTAGATTTAGGTGTTTCTAGAGTATCTTTATTAGAACAGATTCGAATGATTATGTCACAAAGACTAATCAAAATATTATGTCCACATTGTTCTAAAGAATATCATTTAACAGAACAAGATAAAATCATTTTAGATGAAAACGATTATAATATATTATCTAAGTCTACTTTAAAGACAATAGGTAATATAGAAGACGTAGAAAAATGTGAATATTGTAATGGTATAGGATATATAAAACGTATTCCTATATTAGAATATATAATAATGACAGATGAATTAAGAGATTTATTTATGGATAGTAATATAAAATATACAGAAATAGCTAGTATTTTAAAACATTGTAAGTTTAAAAATATGTGGCAAAAAACTTTTAATTATATAAAAAATGGTAAAGTTGACTTAGGTGAAGCAATAAGCACTGTAAGCAATAAAACAGCTGTTGACAATATCATTAAATATATACAAAAAGAGGTTTAAAATACATGAAACATATTTTATATGAATTGTTAGTTTTTTTGCGTTTAAAAAAACGTACAATTCCAAATGATAATGAAATTTTAGGTTACTTCAGGATGTTTTATTTATTTTTATCAGCTGGTATGTCAGTTAAGGAATCTCTTGAGCAATGTAAAGTAACAGTTAGTCCCTTAATGCAACCTATAACTAAGAAAATTTTAAGTAAAATGGATAATGGTTATGATTTAGAACTTGCTATGCAAGAAACAAAAGTATTTCCTAAATATATAACTGATTTAGTTGAAGCTGGTAGGAAAAATGGTAGCTTAAAAGATATTGCTTTAGAAATAATCTTTTTTTTAGAACAAAAGATTGATATAAAACGAAAAGTAAATAGTGGCTTATTTATTGTTAAAATAATGTCATTTATTTTAGTTGTTTTGATAGTAGCTGCATTTATTGTAATAAATAAATTTAAAGAAATTTTAAATGATACCAAAGGAGAATTACCTACATTTACTAAATTAGTATTAGATTTTGGAGATATTGTATCTAATAATTGGTATATAATATTATTTTTTATAATTGTTTTATTGATATCGTTTAAAATATTGAAAAAACAATATCGTGAAAAATTTGATTCTTTAATGTTTAAGGTACCTATATATGGTCCAATTTATAAAAATTTAAGTTTCTATAGAATGTCTAGGATAATGTCTTTAACAGTTCAAACAGGCATTGCTGTTGAAGACTCTTTTGAATATGCTAGTTTAGCTGTAGATAATATATATTTTAAAAATTTTATAAATAAAATTATAGACAATTTGAATAAAAAAGATATGTTATTTAAAGATGCTATAGAAAAGGCTAATAAAGAGTATAAATTATTAGATAATAGTTTTATTTTAATATTAGCAGCAGGTCGTAAATCAGGAAATGTAAAAGTTGCATTAGATTCTTGTGCTGCTGACTATAAAAGAGAATTAATGTCTTTATTAAGTACGGTTTCTGATAAAGTAATTACACCTGCATTATTCATTATTTTTATAATTGTAGCTATTATATATGCAGCCATAATGTTACCAATTAATAATATTTGGAGCAGTGCGCAAATGATGAGTAAATAAGGATATGATAACCATGCAAAGAAAAGGATCTATGTTATTAGATGTTATATTAGGAATAGTTTTAATTCTAATCTTATATAATCTAGCTAGTTCTAATGCTAGTGAATATTTAAATGAAGGTAAAATATCTAGAGCAACGACAACAACTGTAAATTACGCATCAGCAATTAGTCAATATCGTTATGAAATTGGCGAATATCCAAAAACATTAAGTGATTTAACAAAAAAAGGAGAAAAAACAGTTGATGGAGAAGATGCAACACATTTTGGTCCTTGGCTACCAAAAATAGATAAAGATCCTTGGGATAGAGATTATGTGTATGAAGTATTTTCTCAAAATGGTAATGAAGATGATACATTTGTTGTTTATTCTAAAGGGAAAGATGGTAAAGGAACATATAATAAAACTAAAACAATTTTTACTAATGATGCTATAGGAGCAGTAGGTAAATGAATAATATTATAAAGAAAAAAAAATTACCTAGACAACCTCCAAAAATAATGGATTTATTTAGATCTAGGCAAAATAACAAATAAAATTAATAAATAAAATAAAACGCAATAAAATTATAACAAAAAATTTGAGGTTGATACAAATGCAAGCAATTAGTATATTAAAATTAAATAATATGGCAAAAAAATATCAAGTTTCTAGAAAAAATAATATTTTAAAAAGAAAAGGTTCTTTGTTATTGGATATCGTAATCGGTATTGTATTAATGATGATTATTTATTATGTTGCTACTGTTTCTTATCCAGAATATCGTAATAATGCTAACAGAAGTCAAGCTTTAGAAGATTTAAGAACAATTAAACAAGCTGTTATTTCCTACCAAGGTCTCTCTAAAGTTACACCATCTAGTATAACTATGGAAGATTTACAAGAAGGATTATCAGCGACAGAGTCATTAGATGGTACAACGCATGAAGCATTGCTTAAAGAAGCAAAAACAGATCCATGGGGAGGAGAATATGTAATTACTATTGATGCTAGTGGTGCAGGAACTATTTCTACTTCAGCAGCAGTAAGTGGTGGTGGATTAGATAATGAAATTACTATAGATTTTTAAATGATGTTAGTAGACCAGCATTATGCTGGTCTATCTTTAAATTAAGAAAGGAGTGTGTGGTAAATAAATGTTATTATATAAAAAAATAAAGAAAAAAAGACCTGCTTTTATGCTTGTTTCTGCTTTACTAGCAACATTAATATTGATGATGATAGCACATGGCTTTATGTTGATGTATGGTGGTCAATTTACTTATTTACAGGCAGCAAAAACAGCCTCTGAAGGGCAACAATATGCTGAATTGGTAGGGGAAAAAGTAAAGCTTGAAGGCATAGATGCTGAAGAAGTAACAAGTAAAACTAACTTAGATACTTTAACTGGCAATGATAAAGATAAAGATTGGCAATATACTTATGAAATTTCTGATGGTACAGAAGATGATAATGGGAATATTTTTAAAGTAGCCACTATTAAAATTTATAAAGACGGAGAAAATAGCCCTCGATATACTTATGAAGTACCGCTATCTTCTTTAGGAAGTGGAGATAGTCTTGAAGTTGGTATGGTTATTGCTTGGACAATTACAACTAATCCTTCAGACAATTACCTCGAATGTAATGGTCAGGTTGTAGATAGTACTAAATACCCTAAATTATATGCTTTAATGCACAATGTACCAGATTATAGAGGTATGTTTCTCCGTGGACTAGGTGGTAATAGTGCAGATTTAGGTGAACTTCAAAACTATGCTTTAATAGAACATACTCATGAAATTACAATGCCTGCATCTCATGGTAAATCTGGGAATGGTGGTATTCCTAGATTTAGTGATGGTGATGTATGGTCTAATAATAAAACTAAATTAACTACTGGTATAACTGATGATATTCCTATAGCTAATGAAGTAAGACCAATTAATAAGGCAGTTCGTTATTTTATTAAGGCTAAATGACTTCTTTAGGAAGTGGAGATAGTCTTGAAGTTGGTATGGTTATTGCTTGGACACTTGCAACTAATCCTTCAGATAACTATTTAGAATGTAATGGTCAAGCAGTAGATGGTAGTAAATACCCTAAATTATATACTTTAATGCACAATACTCCAGATTATAGAGGTATATTTTTAAGAGGATTGGGTGGTAATTCTACTTCTTTAGGAGAATTACAGGGTGATGCTATTAGAAATATAACAGGAAGTTTTATGGTGGCAGGTAATGGAAACGACCATGGATTAGGTCAACCTCAATCAGGAGCATTTTATCAAAGTTGGAGAACATCTGGTTCTGAATGGGGAAATAATGGTACACCATATTACATGACATATTTTGATGCAAGTAGAGTTGTTCCAGTAGCAATAGAAAATAGACCTGTTAATAAAGCTGTTAGATACTTTATTAAAGCTAAGTAAATTCTTTAGGAAATATTTCATCTTTTAATGTTCCAGATTTTTCACATTACATTGATATATTACCATATCCAGCAAATTTACCAGATTATTCAAGTAATAAATATTATTTTACTGCTCCTGATAATGGTTTTTTATGTATGTATACTAAACCATGGGGAAATGGAAGATTATCTTGTGATATAAGGATAAATAATATATTGATTCCTAGAACTTGGTTTTATACTGTTGGTGGTGGTGATGATTGGTATGGAAAAACATATCCTATTTTATTAAAAAAAGATGATTATGTTGTTATTAGTAATCTTCATAGAATACAACAAATCACTTTTTATTATTGTAGAAAATAAATAAATTCTTTAGGAAGTAATATTGGAAAATTAGAATCAAACGAATATGGTTATTATTGGAAATTACCTAATGGAATAATCATGCAATTTATAACAGGTAAATCTGATGCTTCAGGATTTGATAAAATTCAAAAAATTAAATATCCTATTCCTTTTAAGAATAAGATTATTGGTATTAGCATATCAACTTGGGCTAATGGTTCAAGACCAGCAGCTGCAGATATAATATATCAAGAAATAACACATACGCTTACTGATATAACGGTTTTAAGGAATCAAAGAGAAGATATATTTGAAAGTGTAGCGCCTAGAATAATCTTAATAGGTTATTAATTTCTTTAGGAAATAAGATATCCTATTTCAATACACCAGATTTCACCAAAGTTCAACGTATAAGTAGTGGTTTTGTATGTCCTAATAATGGTTGGATAAATATTTACAGAGGAATATATAATTATGGTATGCGATTATATATTAATAATATTTTAGTTTCTACAGCATGGTTATATTGGGATTGTGCTTATAATAGAGATGAACAAAATTATAATATTGTACCTGTATCTAAAGGTGATGTTATCACCTTTAGTGGTGGTAATAATGGAGTTTATTTCACACCATGTAAATAAAAAATGTAAAAAAAAGCAGTTCATTGAACTGCTTTTTATTTTATACGCATAACCCAATATAAAGCCATATATGGTGGCTTATTTTCTATTGGTTGTCCAAAAGAATTACTAGTTCCTGGAATAGTAGCAAAGGCATTTTTGAAATAACCATGTGTATTTCCTTCATTTTTTTGAAAATACTCCCATGACCAAGCTCTAATTGGTAAATTACTAACTAAATTATTAGAACCATTAACTTGATTATTTCCTTGAACCGCAATAGTTTTATTAAGAAAATCTGCTAAATTAGGTAATTGATTTAGTGCAAGTATATTTGTACTTGTACCACCAATAGTATTAAGATTGTAAGAACTACCTGCACCAACAATAAAACGATCTCTTAAGTCTGGAGTACCATTTGTTCCATCACAAATATGGTAGTTTAATGGCAAAGCATTTAGAGAGCCTGTATAAGCAATAATACCGCCTATTGGCACAGAAAAACTGCTACCTAAAGAAATTAATTACTTAGTTACTTAGAATAAAATTATATTTATGATATAATATAACTATATCATAAGTAAAATTAATGAGGTGCAAATATTGAATAATATAGAAGATAAAAATTTAGTAGAAAGACTTATTTTACAAATGAAAGATGAAAAAAATGCTAACCGAAAAGGCGGTATTTATTATATAACTCAAGTTGAATTAGCTTACAATAGCAATAGAATTGAAGGTAGTAGATTATCAAAAGAACATACATATAATCTATTTGAAACATCTACTATTTTACCAAATGGAAATGAAGTTATTGATAAAAATGATATTATAGAAACAAGTAATCATTTTCATGCTTTTAATTATATTCTAAATACTAATAAAGAACCTTTAACTGAAAAATATATAAAATATTTACATTATATGTTAAAACAAGGAACTGATGACGCTTTTAAATCTTGGTTTAATGTAGGCGAATACAAAAAATTAGAAAATTTTATTGGTGAACAAACAACATCTAAACCAGAAAATGTTTCTAAAAATATTAGAGAACTTCTTACAAAATATAATAAAAAAAATGAAAAAACAATTGAAGATGTAATTGATTTTCATGTGCTTTTTGAAAAAATACATCCATTTCAAGATGGTAATGGTAGAGTAGGAAGATTGATTATGTTTAAAGAATGTTTAAATAATGGTATTGTTCCTTTTATCATAGATAATGAGCATAAATTATTTTATTATAGAGGTCTCAGAGAATATGATAAAGAAAAAGGTTATTTAATAGATACGTGTAAATCTGCACAAGATAAATATAGAATATATTGTGATAGACTTATATCTAAAGAAATAGATATAACATTAGATAAATTTATAAAAATATGTATAAATAAAAACTATAGTAATTTAAAAGTTCTAAATGAATGTTTAAAAAACAATTTTATAGAATTTAAAGATAAAACTAGAATGGAAAAACAAAAAATTGTAAAAGATAAAATAAAGAATATCCAAAAAAATGAAAAAGATTTATCGAGATAATAAAAATAAGAGATGTTTTTACATCTCTTATTTTGCTCTAATAAAGTAACGAACTGCTTTATTGATAGGTCTATTTTCTTCAGCTACAGGAACTACTCTACTTGCATCAAAATAATATTTTTTATATTCGCCACCTTCGTTCCCTTGATCTCCTGATCCAATAGTTTGTCCATAAAAAACTCCATTGGCATTAATATTCCAAGAATTATTATCAGTAGCATTAAAATTTCCAGTAATATTACGAATAGCATCACCTTGAGTAACTCCTAAACTAGCAGAATTACCACCCAATCCTCTTAAAAATACACCTCTGTAATCTGGAGTATTGTGCATTAAAGCATAAAGCTTAGGATATTTAGTACTATTTACTGCTTGTCCATTACACTCTAAATATGAGTCTGAAGGATTAGAGGATAATGTCCAAGCTACTACCATTCCTACTTCTAATCCATCAGTACTATTTCCTAAAGAATTTATTAATCTTTATAATTATGGTGTTATAATATTATTAGGTGATAGTATGATTAATATGAAATTAACATTAAGAAAATTTGTTAGTTTTGATAAAAAAGAGAGTAAATAGTATATTTACTCTCTTTTTTCATCTTTTTCTTTACATATTATCAAATTCTTCTAATTTTTCTTCAATAAAAGCTACTATGTTATCAGTAATTTCCCCAAATTTTCCATCAACACAAGCATCTTCAAATTTAGACAGAATAAAAGCCATTGCTTCTTTTTTTGTGGCTCATTATATTTTCTGTAGAATTCAATTTCATGTTTTAAAAAATCTTCATCAAAGTTTAAAGTCATACTATTACTTTGATCGAAAAAATATATATCAGGTTTTACTTCTTTAATAGCTTTTTCAATATTTTCTTTTTCTTTTTTAGTTAAATTATCAATAAAAATACTTTCATTTCTTAGTTCCATTATTATATTGTCCTTTTCTATATTTTTTTATAATTTCTGCTATAAATACTACAATTTCATCAGTTACTATTTGAAAGTCATATTCTAAAAAATTCTCTGTAATAGCTTTTAATACTTGTTGTCTTTCTTCCTTCGATATATTTTTACCAAGATAAAGGTCAATATTATCTTCTAAATATTCCTGATCCCAAGTAAACTCTAAACAGTTATTACTATCTAAGATTTCTATATTAGAGTCAATTTTATTAATAGCTTTTTTAATAGCTTTTTCCTTTTCTGAGTCTGATATATATAATCCTATAAACATTATATTACCTCGCTTTATTTAACTTTTCACTTTCATACTCTTTTATAGCACTAAACACTAAATTATTAAAATCTTTCCACGCTGAAGGTAATCCTTCATCACTTGCTAGTTTACAAACTTTTTTAACTATTTCATTTAACTCATTTTCTGTGATTTCATAATTTTTATCCTCATAATTATTATAAATTTCATCAATAATACAATCATTATCAAAGATATTAATAATATCTTTTTCTTTTTCATAGATTACTGAATTAGGATCTATTTTATTTATTGCCTCCTTAATTAATCTCATTTTGTCATTATTACTAATAGAAATAGCAATTATCATAGTATTTAGTTCTCCTTTCTTGCGACTATTTTTCTGTCGCTTTTCGCACAAATTTTATAGCAATAAAAAAAAAGACTACAAGGACAGCTT
>OGWW01001512.1_pt1 | contig 12458 bp, 9 predicted proteins | sample 1576131 | NCBI WGS metagenome assembly OGWW01 (sample SAMEA3541576, study PRJEB24748) | human gut metagenome | biome: human gut; feature: human-associated habitat; material: faeces | place: China | collected 2012 | reverse complement strand
AGGTGTTACACTGGATGAGAATGCGCTCAAATAAAAGTCCGGCAGCCATCCACAAGGGAGCATAATCGAGTCGTATGACCCCGTCTATGTTTGTTTTGGCATGACTGTAATCCCAGGGGCACATGCCGTGGCGTTTTAAAAATGTGCCGCTGATGTATTCAAAAGAAAAAATGCCAACGGAATAGATACAGCCGCGAAGAAGTGCCGGAAGATTTTTGATACTGTGGTACAACGGTGCAATTACGGCAGCAGTCCCGTAGATGGGAAACATCCATACGGATGTCCGCCCAATCAGACGTTTATCCTGTTTCAAAAAAGAGCCTGTGGAGGTAAAAAGAATCTCCATGCACCAGCCGGTCAGTCCGCAGACAAAGAAGTTTTTTGTAATCATATTTGCATGTCCCTTTTATATAAAATCATGGTATCAGTATGTCACACGGAATTTAAAAATATGTAACATTTTTCTAAAATAAAAGCGGAAAACTTGTAAAAACAGGCGTTCTGTCATATAATAAAAAAAGTGTATTCTTGAGGAAAGAGAATGCGGTTAGATCAATTACTCAAACATTTTTCATACGAAAGCGTGCAGGGGAGCCACGACCTTATCATTACGGATATCTGTTATCATTCCGGAAAAGTAAAGCGGGGGTCCCTGTTTGTCTGTATAAAGGGGCAGTACACGGATGGACATGATTATATTATGGATGCGGTAAAAGCGGGGGCATTTGCAGTGGTGGTGGATGAAAGCTGTATGGTAAATGTCCGCTGGGAATGTTTCATTTACACAGAACATGGAAAAGTGCGCGTGCATGAACTCGTGCGCAATTACGGTATGGCTGTGATAGGTGTGAAGGATACCAGGCAGGCTCTTGCGCAGATTTCGGCTGCATTTTACGATTACCCGGCAAAAAAGCTTAAGATCATCGGGATCACCGGAACAAAAGGAAAGACGACGACGGCGTTTCTTACGGCAGGAATTTTAAAAGAAGCGGGATACAAGACCGGCATGGTAGGTACGATATGGACATATAACGGGAAAGATGTAAAAAAGGCCGGACATACGACACCGGAATCTAGCGACCTGCAAAGAGAATTAGCGCAGATGGTAAGCAACGGATGTGTGTGCTGTGTGATGGAGGTATCCTCACAGGGAATCAAGATGCAGCGTGTGGAAGGGATTTTTTTTGATATCGGGGTGTTTTTAAACATTGAACCGGATCATATCGGACCGGGAGAACACGCATCATTTGCAGAGTATCTGTACTGTAAAAGCCGGCTGCTTCGGCAGTGTCAGGCAGGAATTGTCAACCGTGATGACCGGAATACGGAAAAAATACTGTTTGGTCATACCTGTGACATAGAAACTTTTTCCGTGCTGGGAGAAAACGGTGTGGATGCCCCGGGACAAAAGGCGGATATCGTGGCAGAAAGGATCACTTTTTCCATGAAAGAAGGAAGGTTATACAGCCATTTTTTTACGGATGGAAAAGAAGAATTCCTATTGCAGATGCCCGGAATTTTTAATGTTTCCAATGCGTTAGCTGCGATCCTTGTGGCACGTCATTTTAAAATAGCACAGGATGTGGTAAAGGATGCACTGCAAAGACAGACTGTGCCGGGGCGGTGTGAAAACGTCAGGATATCAGATAAATTTGTATTTCTGGTCGATTATGCACACAATGAGATGAGCCTGCGCAATCTGCTTGGAACATTGCGGGGCTTTGATCCGGGGCGGCTTGTTGTGATCTTTGGCTGTGGGGGCAACCGCTCAAAATTAAGGAGAGGCAGGATGGGTGAGACAGCGGGAAGACTCGCGGATTTTACGATCCTGACATCCGATAATCCAAGGTGGGAAGATCCGGAACTGATCTTAGATGACATTGAGAGCGGGATAAAGGGTACGAGCGGGGCATACATACGCATTGCTGACCGGAGAGCAGCGGTGGCATATGCATTCGATCATGCCAGGGAAGGCGATATTATCGTCCTCGCAGGAAAAGGGCATGAGGGCAATCAGGAGATCGGTGGTGTCCGTTATCCGATGGAGGACAAAGAACTGGTAAAGAAAGCAGCAGAAGGACGTGGCAGATAGAAAGAAAGGCATGGAAATTGGAATGGCAGAATATGCAAATATCATTGTGGATATTTATCAGGGAAAATTAGATAAGACGTTTCAATACCGGGTGCCGGAGAGACTAAAGAGTACAATCGCAGTTGGTATGCTGGTAGCAGTTCCGTTTGGATCAAGAAAAATGCAGGGTTATGTGATCGAGCTGACGGATGTCTGCGAGTATGAGGAAGATAAGATCAAAGAGATCCTTTCGATTGTAAAGGGCGGTGTCCTGATCGAGTCGCAGATGATCGCCCTTGCAGGATGGATGAGGGAAAACTATGGCGGCACCATGAATCATGCCTTAAAGACAGTACTGCCGGTCAAAGAAAAAAAGAAGGCAAAAGAACAGAAAACGATAAGACTTGCACTGCATCCGGTCGAAGCGAAAAATGAGCTTGCGGAATGCGAGAGAAAGCATAAAACGGCAAGGGCAAAACTTCTTGTGGCATTGTTAGAACAGCGGGAGTTAGAGTGGGAGACGGCAACGCAGCAGATGTCTGTTTCCGCGTCCGTGATTCGTGCGATGGAGGAAGCCGGTATTGTAAAAGTGGTGAGTAAGACCGCATACCGCAATCCGGTCGGCGGTCTTGATCCGTGCGGGGAACAAAAGAAGCTGAATGAGGAGCAGCAGAATGTCGTCTCGAAAATTACGATGGAGTACGATGCAGGTGAGCGGAAGACTTACCTGATCAAGGGTGTCACCGGAAGCGGAAAGACGGAAGTCTACATGGAACTGATTGCACATGTGCTTGCGCAGGGAAAACAGGCGATCGTTCTGATCCCGGAGATTGCGCTGACCTATCAGACGGTGCGGCGTTTTTACAACCGTTTTGGTGCACAGGTATCCATCATCAATTCAAAACTTTCGGCCGGGGAGCGGTATGACCAGTTTGAACGCGCAAAAAACGGAGAAATTTCTGTGATGATCGGACCACGTTCGGCACTTTTTACACCATTTCCGGCGCTGGGGATCATCATCATAGACGAGGAGCATGAGGCTTCCTATAAGAGTGAGACCGTGCCAAGATATCACGCGAGAGAAACCGCAATACAGCGGGCAAAAATGACAGATGCGGTCGTGGTGCTGGGCTCCGCGACGCCTTCCCTTGAGAGTTATTATAAGGCAGAAAATGACGAGTACTGCCTGTTGGAATTAAAACACAGGGTACAAAAGCGCCCCATGCCTTTGTGTGAGATCATCGACCTGCGCGAGGAGTTAAGGAGGGGCAACCGCTCGATCTTAAGTGACCGTCTGAGTGAGCTGATGGAGGACCGTCTGAAAAAGGGAGAACAGACGATGCTTTTTATCAACCGGCGCGGTATGGCAGGCTTTGTCTCTTGCAGAGCCTGCGGTCATGTGATAAAATGTCCGCATTGCGATGTTTCACTGAGCCAGCATGGAAGCGGCGCGGCGACACGTCTAGTCTGCCATTACTGCGGATATACGACGATACAGCCCGGTTTGTGTCCGGTCTGTGGCTCTAAGTATATCAGTGGTTTTAAGGCGGGCACGCAGAAAATAGAACAGGTGGTAAAGGCGCGTTTCCCACAGGCGCGTGTGCTCCGGATGGATATGGATACCACCAGAATCAAAGATGGGTATGAGCAGATATTATCTGCATTTTCAAATCACGAGGCAGATATACTGATCGGTACACAGATGATCGTAAAGGGACATGATTTTCCGGGGGTTACGTTAGTGGGTGTGCTTGCGGCAGACCTTTCACTTTATATCAGTGACTATCGTGCGTCAGAGCGGACTTTCCAGCTCCTGACGCAGGCGGCAGGACGTGCCGGCAGAGGTGACATTCCCGGCAATGTCATCATACAGACGTATGATCCGGATCATTACAGTATCACGACTGCAAAAGAGCAGAACTATGAGGCTTTTTACGGGCAGGAGATCGAGTACCGCAAAATGATGCGGTATCCGCCGGTGTGGAACATGCTTTATATTTTGTGCGCGTCGAAAAACGAGGCGGCAGCAAGTGAGGCGGCGGTGGCATTGATGGGGAAAATCGATCAGATAGTGAGAGAAAACAGTGAAAAGATTTTTTCAATCGGGCCGTCAGATGCACCGGTTGCAAAAATTTCCGATGTCTACCGCAAAGTGATCTATGTGAAAACCCGAGAGCATCAGACACTTGTCATATTGAAAGATGGTCTGGAAGCTTTTATAAAAGACAACCGTCTGTATCAGAATGTAGCAGTAGGATTTGACTTTAACCCGGTCAACGGATTTTAAAATTGTAAAATACAAAATGGAGGATAAAAAAATGGCACTTAGAACAATCAGAATACAGGGAGATCCTGTACTTACCAAAAAATGCAGAGAAATCACCGAAATGACACCAAAGATCAAAGAACTGATCGACGATATGCTTGATACCATGTATGAGGCAAACGGAGTCGGACTTGCAGGACCACAGGTCGGTGTTTTAAAAAGAATCGTAGTCATCGATATCGGGGAAGGCCCGGTTGTTATGATCAATCCGGTGATTCTGGAAAAGTCAGGCGAGCAGACCGGGGATGAGGGCTGTTTAAGTCTTCCGGGAAAAGCAGGTACCGTTACAAGACCGAATTATGTGAAGGCACGCGCGTTTGATGAAAATATGGAAGAATATGAGATCGAGGGGACCGAGCTTATGGCACGTGCAATCTGTCATGAGTTAGACCACCTTGACGGACATATGTACACGGAGATCGTAGAAGGACCGTTACATGATGTAACTTATGATGATCCGGAGGAATAAACAATGAGAGTAATTTTCATGGGAACACCGGATTTTTCGGTGGGGACATTAGAAGAGATCATAAAAGCCGGTCATGAGGTTGTGCTGGTTGTCTCACAGCCGGATAAAGCGGTGGGAAGAAGTAAGGCATTAAAATATACGCCGGTGAAGGAATGTGCCATCGCACACGGCATTGAGGTCTATCAGCCGGAGCGTGTCAGGGACAGCGCATGTATCGAGTATCTGAAATCGTTCCATGCGGATATTATGATCGTGGTGGCTTTTGGACAGATTATACCAAAGGCAGTGTTAGACATGCCAAAATATGGCTGTGTGAATGTACATGCATCGCTACTGCCAAAATATCGTGGCGCAGCACCGATCCAGTGGGCTGTCATCAACGGCGATCCGTATACCGGAGTGTCCACACAGCGCATGGACGAAGGTGTTGATACGGGAGATATCATTTTAGAAGAAAAAGTGGAGATCCGGCCGGATGAGACAGGTGGAAGTTTATTTGACCGCCTTGCAGAGGTTGGAGCAGAACTCTGCGTAAAGACGATCGAAGCAATCGAAAATGGAACGGCTGTTTACACACCACAGGATAACAGTAAAGCCACACATACAGCAAAGATCCATAAAGAGTTGGGAAGTATTGACTGGACGAAGAGTGCGAAAGAGATCGAATGTCTGATCCGCGGTTTAAATCCGTGGCCAAGTGCATATACGAGACTTGACGGAAAGACACTTAAGATATGGAGGGCAAATGTGCTGCCGGATGAAAAGAAAGCGGCTCCGGGATGCATCATAAAAGCGGAAAAGGGAAGTTTTCTGGTACAGACAGGAGACGGTGTCTTAGAGCTTCTTGAGGTACAGTTAGAAGGAAAAAAACGTATGACCACGGATGCATTTTTAAATGGCTATACGGTGGAAGAGGGAACTTATTTTACACGTGGTTAATGAATGGAGGTAACCTGATATGCCTTATTACTATTATGGTTTTGATCCGACTTATGTTTTGGTTCTGATCGGCGCAGTGATCTGCCTGATCGCATCTGCAAGAGTAAAGAGTACTTTCAATAAATATTCCCGGTACCGCAGTATGAGCGGTATGACCGGGGCACAGGCGGCGGAACGTATTTTAAATTCAGCCGGTATCTATGATGTGACGGTCTGCCATATATCGGGAAGTCTGACCGATCACTACAATCCGTCAAAAAAGACACTGAATCTGTCTGACTCCGTATACGGAAGCAATTCTGTCGCAGCGATCGGTGTTGCAGCGCACGAGTGTGGACATGCGATCCAGCATCAGAAAAACTATGTGCCGCTGACACTCCGCACGGCGATCGTTCCGGTTGCAAACATTGGATCTACTCTTGCATGGCCGTTAATTCTGATCGGTCTGTTTTTTAACCGCTCAACCGGTGCAATGCTGATCAATCTTGGAATCTTATGTTTTTCATTTGCAGTATTATTCCAGCTTGTCACTCTTCCGGTAGAGTTTAATGCTTCACGCCGGGCACTCCATATTTTAGGTGAGCAGGGAATTTTATCAGACAGTGAACTGCCTTATACCAGAAAAGTATTGAAGGCTGCGGCATTGACCTATGTTGCAAGTGCTGCGGCAGCAATCTTACAGCTGTTAAGGCTGGTTCTTTTATTTGGAGGACGTAATCGTGATGACTGATACCGTAAATACAAGAAGACTTGCACTTGATGTTCTGCTTGAGGTGACGGAACATGGGGCATACAGCAATCAGGTGCTCCGTGCCGTGCTCGAAAAATATCAGTATATGGAAAAATATGAGCGGGCGTTTTTGACAAGACTGGTGGAGGGAACGATCCAGCACATGATCGAACTTGATTATGTGATCGACCAGTTCTCAAAAGTGAAAGTAAAAAAAATGAAACCGGTCATCCGCAATATTTTAAGAATGGGTGTGTATCAGATACAGTATATGGATTCCGTACCGGATTCGGCAGCCTGCAATGAGGCGGTAAAGCTGGCAAGAAAAAGCGGTTTTTCCACACTGAACGGTTTTGTGAACGGAGTGCTTCGAAATATTGCAAGAAACAGTGGTTCCATCCGGTATCCGGATGAAGAAAAGGAGCCGGTTCTGGCGTTAAGTGTGCGTTATTCCATGCCGGAGTGGATTGTGGAAGAATGGCTTAACGCCTATGGCATGGAGCAGACAAAGGCAATTTTAGATGCTTTTTCAAAGGAAGCACCGATTACGATCCGTACCAATGTGACCAAAATTACGCCGGATGCGTTAAAGGAACAGTTAAAAGCCGAAGGCGTGACAGTGCAGACGTTAGAAGAACTTTCTTATGCCGGACTGCCATATACGGATGCATATCACTATGCATTTGCAATTTCAGGTTTTGATCATCTGATGGCACTTCCATCATTTCAGGACGGTCTTTTTTATGTGCAGGATATCAGTTCCATGATGGTGGCTGAGGCCGCAGCACCGGAGAAAGGCGCACATGTGATCGATGTCTGTGCGGCTCCCGGAGGCAAGAGCATTCATCTTGCGGAGATGCTGGACGGCACCGGAAGTGTGGAGTCGCGTGACCTGACAGGGTATAAGACCGGACTGATCGAGGAAAATATCAGCCGTTACCAGATAAAAAATATGACGACAAAAGTGTGGGATGCCACGGTGCCGGACGAGAGTGCAGAAGATACAGCGGACGTGCTGGTCGCAGATCTGCCATGCTCCGGTCTGGGGGTTCTGCGCAAAAAGACAGACATCCGCTATAAAATGAGCCGGGGGCAGCAGGAAGAGTTAGAAGCACTTCAGCGTCGGATTCTAGATACGGTCTGTTCTTATGTCAAAAAGGACGGGATCATGGTATATTCTACCTGTACGATCAACCCGGGAGAAAATCAGGAGAATGTCGCGTGGTTTTTAGGAAAACATCCTGAATTTGAACTGCTTGATATGGAACAGATTTATCCGGGAACACAGGTGGGAGATGGATTTTTCTACGCCAGATTAAGACGTATCTCATAGCCACCCGGAAAGAAAATGGAAAAGAGGAAATTATGCAGCAGGAAAAAACAGATATCAAATCCATGAATCTGGAAGAACTAAAATCATATATGGAATCTATCGGGGAAAAACCGTTTCGTGCAAAACAGCTGTATCAGTGGATGCATGAAAAACAGGCAGCATCTTTCGATGAAATGACAAATCTGTCAAAATCCCTTCAGGAAAAACTTAAGAAGGAATGTCATTTTGTAAGTTTAAAGCAGGAGGCGGTACAGATCTCAAAGATAGACGGTACCAGAAAATATCTGTTTGCATTAGATGATGGAAACGTGATCGAGAGCGTTCTGATGCGATATAAACATGGCAATTCAGTCTGCATTTCCTCGCAGGTCGGCTGCCGGATGGGCTGCCGGTTCTGTGCATCCACGTTAGACGGACTGGTGCGGGGACTGACGCCGTCAGAGATGTTAGACCAGATATACCGGATCACAAGAGATACCGGGGAGAGGGTTGCAAATGTTGTTGTGATGGGAACCGGAGAACCGATGGATAATTTTGACAATCTGCTCAAATTCATCGAACTTCTGACAGATGAAAACGGACTGAACATCAGCCAGCGGAATGTGACGGTGTCGACCTGCGGTATTGTTCCGAAAATGCGGGAACTGGCGGATAAAAAACTGCAGATCACGCTGGCACTTTCGCTGCATGCATCTTCGCAGGAAAAGAGACTTGAACTGATGCCGGTTGCCAATAAATATGAGATACATGAAGTAATTGAGGCATGTCGTTATTATTTTGAACAGACAGGAAGGCGTGTCACATTTGAATATAGTTTAGTCGGTGGTGTCAATGATACCGATGAGGATGTAAGAAGGCTTGCAGACCTGATCCATGGCATGAATTGTCATGTAAACCTGATCCCGGTCAATCCGATCAAAGAGCGTTCATATGTGCAGCCGGATCATGAAGCAATTCTTAATTTTAAAAATAGGCTTGAAAAAAATGCGATTAACGTTACAATTAGAAGGGAAATGGGCAGGGATATAGACGGTGCATGCGGACAGCTGCGCAAACGTTATATCAGCCATGCAGAAAGGTAGGAAGTAGAGAAGATGAAGACGTTTTCCATGACGCACATCGGGCAGCGACGGGAAATGAATCAGGATTATATGTTTACATCAGAGACCGCTGTGGGAAATCTGCCGAATCTTTTTTTAGTAGCGGATGGAATGGTCACGCTGCAGGTGATTATGCTTCCAGATTTACAGTTGAGAAACTTGTGGAACTGATTGGTAAATCGGGTGAAAAAGAACCGGTGGCGATTATGAAGAGTGCTGTTTCCATGACGAACAGTCTGCTTTTGACAGAGGCACAGGCAGATCCGGCCAAAAATGGAATGGGTACAACGATCGTTGCTGCAACGGTGATCGGGAATACACTCTATGCCGCAAATGTTGGAGACAGCAGGCTGTATGTGATCAATCAGGAAGATATTACACAGATTACAAGGGATCATTCTCTGGTTGAGGAAATGGTTCGTTTAGGTGAAGTGAGAAAAGAAGATGCGAAAGATCATCCGGATAAAAATATCATTACACGGGCAGTCGGTGTATTGCCGGAGGTGACAGCTGATTTCTTTGAGATCAGTTTAAAACCTGGGGATGAGATTTTGATGTGTTCCGACGGACTGACAAATATGATTGAAGATGATGAGATCCGGCATATTGTGTTGGGACAGAGGGACATTGTTGAGAAAGCAGAGAAACTGATTGAGACTGCCAATCGAAATGGTGGTAAGGATAATATTACGGTTGTATTGATAGAACCATTTTCTGATGAGGTGAAAGAATGTTGACAGAAGGTATGTACATAGCAGACCGCTATGAAATTTTAGGTAAAGTTGGCGCTGGCGGAATGTCAGATGTATATAAAGCAAAAGATCTTACACTGGGAAGATTTGTAGCAATCAAGGTATTAAAGGCAGAATTTTCCGAGGATATTAATTTCGTAACGAAATTCCGTTCCGAGGCACAGGCAGCTGCAGGGTTAGAGCACCCGAATATTGTAAATATTTATGATGTCGGCAGTGAGAATGGCCTGCATTATATCGTGATGGAATATGTGGAAGGAATCACATTAAAGACCTACATTGAGAAAAAAGGACAGCTTTCTTTTAAGGAGGCAGTCAGCATCGCAATTCAGGTGGGCAGAGGTATTGAAGCCGCCCATAATAAAAATATCGTGCATCGTGATATCAAACCGCAGAATATCATGATCTCCACAGAGGGAAAAGTAAAAGTAACAGATTTTGGTATTGCGCGGGCAGCAACATCAAATACGATCAGTTCGGATGTGATGGGATCCGTACATTATTCTTCTCCGGAACAGGCGAGAAATGGATTTGTGGATGGCAAGAGTGATATCTATTCACTGGGTATCGTGATGTATGAGATGGTAACAGGCCGTGTTCCGTTTGACGGGGATACGACGGTCGCAGTTGCAATCCAGCATCTGCAGGAAGAAATAGTACCGCCAAGTGTTTATGCACCAAATCTTCCAATCAGTATGGAAAAGATCATCTTAAAATGTACACAGAAAAACCCTGACAGAAGATATGCTTCCATGACAGCACTTTTGGCAGATCTGCGGAAAGCACTGATCAGCCCGAATGAAGATTTTGTTGTGATGGTACCGCTTGCAAATCAGGATAAGACGAGAGTAATCGGAGCAGATGATTTAAATCAGATCAAGAAACAGACTGCAAACGTCTATATAGATCCGGCGTCGATCAAAATACAGGAGCCGGTGATCGATGATGATGACGAGGACGACGATGATGATATTGAGGACGAGGATGGCGATATCAATCCGAAGATGGAAAAGGCAATCACGATCATGGGAATCGCAGCAGGTGTAGTGATCATTATCATCATTATTTACCTGTGCATCACGTTAGCCGGGGGTATGAAGTCTAACAAGAACAATTCTTCGAATACAGAAACAACAAAAACGGAAACACAGACGGGAGACAGTCAGAGTACCCAGATCAAGGACGGTGTAGTAGTACCTTCCCTGACAGGAAAAACCATGGATCAGGCAAAACAGGAGTTAAACGGAACCGGACTCGGCATCAGACAGGCTGGAACCGCATCCTCTGATACCGTAGAAAAGGGACAGATCATAAGCCAGGATCCGGCAGATGGTAAGACTGTTGAAAAGAATACAACGATCGAAGTTATCATCAGCAGCGGATCTGCCGCCGGAACCAGTGAGAATACGGTCGAAATACCAAACGTTGTGGGACAGAGTGAAACTGATGCCAGTGCAGCATTGACGGCAAAGGGATTTAATGTCACAAAGACAACTTCCTACAGTTCCTCCGTTGCGGAAGGATATGTAATTTCCCAGACACCAAATGGGGATACCCAGGGAAAAGAGGGCGATACGATCACACTTGAGATCAGCCTTGGCTCAGAGAAGATTACAGTACCTGATGTATCGACAAGCTATAAGTCAGAGGAACAGGCGAAAGAACTTTTATCACAGTTTAATGTTTCAACGGTCACAAAATACAGTGATACGGATGCCGGAATCGTAATCGGACAGTCACTTGCGGTGGGAACACAGGCAGATCCGGGAGCATCCATCACGATCACAGTCAGTCTTGGACCGGAACCGGCACAGCAGATCACCACAAAGACTTATAAGCTGAATGTCAGCCTGCAGCTTCCATCAGATACATCGAATATCTCCGGTGCAGACATTGTTTTATATGATGATCAGGGCAATGTTTTACAGACCTGGTACGGCAAAACGATTGCAGATTTTGGTACTGGCGGACTGATTCTGACAAAGACCGGTATTCTTTCGGACAGTGGTAAAATCGTAGTTACCTGGCTGGACTTAAATGGAAATGATTTAAAAGACCAGACGATTGATGTACAGTTCCAGGAAGAATAAAGACAATAGGAAGATTTATGCAGGGAAAAATTATCAAGGGAATTTCCGGATTCTACTACATTCATGCAGCGGGATCCGGAATTTATGAGTGCAAGGCAAAAGGCGTATTCCGAAACCAGAACATCAAGCCACTGGTGGGGGACAATGTCGAGATTGCTGTGTTAGATGAGGAACATAAAAAAGGAAATATTGAAAAGATCCTGCCGAGGGAAAATGAGCTGATTCGTCCTGCGGTTGCAAATATCGATCTTGCGCTGATCATTTTTGCGGCGGCAAAACCACAGCCTAATTTTAATCTGTTAGACCGTTTCCTTGTTATGATGGAATATCAGAATGTACCGGTTGCAATCTGTTTTAACAAAACAGATCTGGTTACGGAGGAGGAACTGCATGCGTTTGCAGACATCTATGCGGCGTGCGGCTACCGGACACTCTATGCCAGTGCAAAAGAGGAAAAGGGTGTGGACGCGCTGTTAGAACTTTTGAAAGGAAAAACAGCGGCGGTGGCAGGACCATCGGGAGTTGGCAAATCTTCTCTTGTGAACCGACTGCAGCCGAACATCACCATGCAGACAGGGGAAGTCAGCCGCAAGATCGAGCGCGGAAGACATACCACACGTCATTCTGAAATCATACCGATCGGCGGGG
>OGWW01001511.1_pt1 | contig 12460 bp, 9 predicted proteins | sample 1576131 | NCBI WGS metagenome assembly OGWW01 (sample SAMEA3541576, study PRJEB24748) | human gut metagenome | biome: human gut; feature: human-associated habitat; material: faeces | place: China | collected 2012 | reverse complement strand
TCAACACGGCAAAAACGCAGTTTTTGTGCCGCTGTGTTTGCTGTACCCAAAATTCAGCCAAAATAGTTATTTTTGCGATCTGGCATAAAAAAGAGCCGAGATTTCTCAAAAACAGGAAATCTCGGCTCTTTGAGCGCTGTTTTTTTTACAACGCCTTTAACGTTATTTTTATGGAGAATGAAGTTACAAGCTATATCTTTGAATAGCCGAAGCTGTTTACCAAAGCGTCGACCTTCTGTCCTGATTTGCACATTGGGCATTCTGATGATGTATATGTCATGTAATCATGAATATCCTTTTCTGTGAAAAGGGCATGGATAGCGATGCCATTGTTCTCTTTGATAGCGGAGAATATGGAAGCTATTCCCACAAGATTGCCGTTATAGTATTTCAGGCAGTCGATAGCTCTGTTTATGCTCTTTCCTGTAGATGCGGAAGCGATAAGCAGAAGCACCTGCTTGCCCCATATCTTCTTCTGAGTGTTATCTCTGAATATCATCTGATTTACAGCGTTTAGCTCAGGTGTTACTACATTTACGTCTGCACCGCTGTTTATGCCGCTTTCGCCAAGGCTTTCAGCGAGAAAGGCACCGATGATCTCTGTGCCTTCAAGGCATATGATAGTGTCGATATGTGTTGAAACATAGGTGGCTGCCAATGCCTTTGCGGCTTCCTTTGCCATTTTATAACCAGTTTTAAGAGATGTTATATCTACATAATAATTGATATGCGAGTGGTTAGTTGCATAGTGACCCGGTATAACGCCTATCTGTATCTTGCTGTTGCCTGCTGCCTGTATAATTTGCATACGTTCTTCCAAAATAAAGACCTCCTTACAAGTAAAGTGTGAACAGTATGTTGCTATTCGTTATTATATCACATATAGGCAAGATTTTCAATGCTATTTTTGATGAATTTTGCTATATATTTTTGTGACAATACACAATTAATAAACTGATAAATCAAAATTTACAGCGATTTATTTGTAATTCGTGAGGTGTTGTGTATATTGTTGTGTAAACTAATGTATGATTTGTACAAAATTCTGCTTGTAATTTTATTGGAAAATGTGTATAATTGAATGAGGAAAACTTTAAGCAGCTCTGTGATAAAGCTTTGCTGTTGATAAATAGCGTATCGGAGGAGGTCTTTTTATATGAGGACGAGAAAGCTTTTGTCGGGGCTTGGGGCGGCTGTGATGTCGCTTATGATGATAATACCGTGGGCGGTGTATGCGGACAGCCCTCAGGTGGAGGACAGCTCCATTGTGACGGAAAGCTCTGCGGCGGAGGCTATGGCGGAGCAGGGGGTCATCAAGGCGCAGAAAAACTCCACCCAGAACACTGAGACCGATTGGGTGCTTTTCGGCTGTATCGGCGGCGGTGCGGTGGTAGTGCTTATAATGATAGGGCTTATGGCTAAGAAAAAATAATACATATTAGGGCGGCTTGGGCTGCCCTTTTTTTGTTGTTGGTGGTAGATGTAATAAACAGCAGAAACGGACGAACACTGTTTCGCCAAGAATGTCAAACAAGCGGGACGTCGAGGGCGCCGTCCTCTACAAGCAATGTAAATATGCTGTTTGTATGTAGGGGGCGAATAGTGTGCGTGTGAGATTTTTTTTGTTTGCAACTTTATTTGATAATGCACGTCTTTATAGATAAGGGGAATTCTTATGAGTTTCTTAAAACAACGGCTTTATTTATTGACTTATGCTCTTTTTATGGTATAATGTATACATAAAAAAGATAAGAACAAAAGACAACAGGACAGCAAGATAACAAAGAATAATACGCTCATGCTATACCCTTATGGGAAAAGTGAGGCGTTTTATCCGTCCGGCTGCTGTCAGGCGGATTTTTTTATGCTGTTTTGGAAAAAATCACAAACGGAGGTATTGCAATGACCACGAAAAAAAGGATATGCACTGTTATAATAGTGCTTGTTATCGTTTGCGCAGTGTGTGTGGGAGGTTTTCTCGTATGGAAAAAGACCGGCAAGGGAGGCTCAAAAAGCTCACAGAAGGTATATGTGCAGAAGGTATCGTCACTTAACACTGCGTCGGACTTCAAGCTTTCTAATTGCTCGTTCTTGGGCGTTGTTGAGGCACAGGAGTCTGTGGACGTAAAGTATGACAGCTCAAAGACGGTGGACGAGATACTTGTTAAGAACGGTGACTCTGTTAAAAAGGGTGACAAGCTTCTTACATATGACGTTGAGGCTATAAATCTTCAGCTTGAGCAGGCTAAGCTCGAGGTGGAGAGGCTTCAGAACGAGATAGCTTCAAACAAGAATCAGATAGCTGAGCTTGAAAAGGAAAAGAAAAACGCCGATCAGGACGCTGCTGTGTCATACACGACCCAGATCCTTTCTTTGCAAAGCGACAATGCCAAGAACGAATATGATATAAAGGCTAAAAACGTTGAGATCAAAAAGCTGGAGGCTTCCACAAAGAACGCATACGTCACCGCTTCTATCGACGGAACTATAAAGAACGTCAAGACGGTGGACAAGCTTCAGGAGGACGGCGGCGACGTTATAATGCAGATAACAGAAGAGGGCGACTACAGAATAAAGGGCAGATTCAACGAGCAGAACAGCAAAGATATCATGCAGGGAGCTTCTGTTATCGTAAAGTCAAGGCTTGATGATTCCACTTGGAAGGGCGAGATAACTTCTGTTGACACAAGTCCGCAGAAAAATTCTGGTGAAGATATGTACAGCTACGGTTCAAGCGATGAGATGAGCCAGTCTTCAAACTACGCTTTCTATGTTAAGCCTGAGAGCCTTGACGGACTTATGCTCGGTCAGCACGTTCTTATTGAGATAGACAACGGTCAGGACACTTCTATAAACAAGACGGGCATATGGCTCTATTCCGACTTTATCTGCAAGGACGGCAAGAAGAACTACGTTTGGGCTAAGAACGAAGACGGAAAGATAGAAAAGAGATATGTTGAGATAGGTCAGAAGGACGAGGAGAACGGTGACTGCGAGATAAAGTCAGGTCTTGAAAAGGGCGATTATATCGCATACCCTGACAAATCTATCGAGGAGGGCATGACGGCTACCACAAATGAGGCTGATGTGTCTGTTCCGCCTAATGACCTTGACCCGAACGACAACACGGACAGTGACGCTGATAACGAGGGCGGTGACGAGGACATCGCTTATGACGGAAGTGATGAGGACGGCATGGCTATAGACGAGGATATGTTCGCAAGCATGACGGACGAGGAGATAGAAGAATACTTCAACAAGCTTTACGGTGAAGAGGGAAATGCAGAAAATGCAGACGGTGAGAATGCCGACGCTGCTGATGCTGACGCAGCTTTCGCTGAATAAGGAGGGCTTGCAATGGTATTTGAACTGAAAAATATCTACAAGGATTATTTGCAGGGCAAGGAAGCTGTGCCTGTGCTTAAGGATATTTCCCTTGATGTCTCAGAGGGGGAATATGTGGCAATAATGGGTCCGTCAGGTTCGGGAAAGTCTACGCTTATGAACATTATAGGCTGTCTTGACAAGCAGACAAAGGGAAGCTTTGTTTTTGACGGCTGTGACATTATGCAGGCAAAGGATAGGAAGCTTTCGGAGATAAGAAACAAGAAGATAGGTTTTGTGTTTCAGAACTTTAATCTGCTCCCTAGACAATCAGCACTTGAAAATGTGGAGCTTCCGCTGCTTTATGCGGGGGTAGGCAAAAGAGAAAGACGTCAGAGAGCAAAGGCGGCTCTTGAAAAGGTGGGTCTTGCACAGAGAATGATGTTCAAGCCTACTCAGCTTTCAGGCGGTCAGAAGCAGAGGGTGGCTATTGCAAGGGCGATAGTCAACAATCCAAAGCTTCTTCTTGCAGACGAACCCACAGGCGCTCTTGACACAAAGTCGGGCGATCAGGTAATGGAGCTTTTCAAGGAGCTTAATGACGATGGTGTTACTATCGTTATGATAACACACGAGCCTGACATTGCAAGATGTGCAAAGAGGATAATGTATATCCGTGACGGCGAGCTTCATGGAGAAAAGGCAGGTGAGCAGGAATGAAAAAGGTAATAATAACGCTCCTGTGCATAGCTATCCTCGGCGGAGGCGGATATGCGGGAGCAATGAAATATAAGAAAAATCAGGACAAGAAAACTGTTGTGGCGGTAGTTCCTGTTGACCTTATGGCGGAAACTGCGGATATGTACGAGTGGGACAACTCGGCAAACATGGACGGGCAGATAGTTTCTGCCAATACTCAGAGAGTTACTCTTGACAACGAGAAGCTTGTTAAAAAGGTGTTTGTGAAAAAGGGCGACACTGTTAAAAAGGGTGACACTATACTTGAATATGACATGACGGTGGTTGAGCTGGAGCTTTCACAGAAAGAAAATCAGGTAAAGGTCTGCGAGCAGAACATCAAAATGGCTGAAAAGGAGCTTGCTAAATACAAGCTTTTAAAGCCTTCTGAGGACGCACCGCAAGAGCCTGACGATCCAGAGCCTGAGCCGGAACCAGAGCCGGAACCAGACCCAGAGCCAACTCCAGATCCTGAGCCAACTCCTGAGCCTGTGGAAACTGTGGACGTTGTAAAGGCTGTTTTCCAGACGAAAAATGCAGGCACAAAGGACGATCCTTACATTATAAACTGCAACAGGAACACAAAGGTATCCAGAGCGTTTCTTGATAGGATAAAGACAACGGGGGCTTATGCGGAGCTTTGCGTTTATGATGATAACTCAAACTTTATATACAAGTGGATAGTCAACCGTGAAACAATGGGCAAAAAGGCTCTTGCAGACTGGACAGTTTCACAGGGGATAACTGAGGACAAGGAAAGCGGTATGCTTTCACTTGACACTTCTGTGGAGCAGTTCGGCAAGTTTTCCATTGTTGTGCCTGCAGGCTCAAAAAGCAGTGCTGACGATAGCTATGATACTGATGATATCGACAATGGCGGTGATGTGGATATACCTGATAACGGTGATCTTGATGATAATGATGCCGGCATAGATGTCACTCCTGCTGACCCGTCACAGACGGACGATACAAATTCAGGCTCTGAGGACTATATGTACAGCCGTGCAGAGATAAAGAAAATGATATCAGAAAAAGAGGACGAGATAAAGAGCTTAAAGCTTGACCTTAAGTCTGCAAAGCTTGACTACAATGACGCTTTGAAGAAAAAGACAGACGGCAAGGTAGTGGCTAATATCGACGGAGTCGTTAAAAAGATAGGCACTGTAGGCGACGCTGCCGCAGAGGACGATAATTCGGACGATGGTGACGACAAAGACGATGTGGACATTATGGACAGCAGCATGGACTACAGTGGTGACAGCTCAGATGATGACGCTTTCGCAATAATCGAGGGCGAGGGCGGAGTTTCCGTTACTTTTAGTGTGGGCGAGCTTAATCTTGACAGAGCGGCTGTGGGAAACACTGTTATGGTGAACTCATACAACACGGGAATGAGCATTGACGCTGAGATAACAAAGATAAGCAGCGAGCCTACGTCATACTCGGCAAACAACTGGGGTGACAATCCTAACAGCTCCACCTACACTGTAGAAGCTAAGCTCAGCGACAGCACGGATTTCAACGTGGGCGACTGGGTAGGCGTTTCATTTGTGAATGACACCACGACCAGTGACAGCGTTTATCTGCCTATACATTATGTAAGGCAGGAAAACGGAAACTACTATATAATGAAAGCCGACAAGGACGGCAGACTTGTGAAAAGCTACATAAAAACAGGCAAGATAATGTATGGCACTAATATCGAGGTCAAGGGCGGACTTTCTATGAAAGATAAGATATGCTTCCCATACGGCAAGGACGTCAAAGAGGGCGTAAGGACAAAGGAGACCGACAAAGTCCTTTATCCTGAGTATTAAAAGGGGGCGGATAATATGATAGAAAATATCAGACTTTCATTTAAGGGAATACTTTCACATAAGATACGCTCGTTTCTTACTATGCTTGGTATCATTATCGGTATTGCGGCTATCATTGCTATAGTTTCCACTATCAAGGGTACAAATGAGCAGATAAAGAACAATCTTATCGGTGCAGGAAACAACACTGTGAAGATCCAGCTTTCAAATGGCGACACTGTTTGCGACTTTTCTTATGAAACGCCACCGTCTAATGTGGCAATGTTCACATCGGACACTAAAAAACGTATCAACGAGCTTAAAGAGGTGGAGTCAAGCACTTTTTACCGCACAAGAAACAATCCTGACAATCTGTTTTATCTTAACAACAAAATGGATTCGTCAACTATATACGGAGTAGACAAGGATTATTTTGACACTGTTGGATACGAGATAGTTGAGGGAAAGGGCTTTGCGGAGAGAAACTTTACCAAATTTGACAAGGTGGCAGTGGTAGACAAGACGCTTGCAGAGGGTCTTTTTCAGGGTGAAAGCCCTGTGGGAAAGGTCATAGATATAAGTGGCGAGCCGTTCACTGTAATAGGCGTGGCTGTGAAAAATTCAAACTTTGAGCCTGTTATAAGCTCAGTGGAGGACTACTACACATACAATCAGACATCAAGCGGACTTATCTTTATCCCCACAAACGATTGGGGGATAGTTTTCCGCTATGACGAACCAGAAAACTGTATCGTAAAGGCTGTGGACACGGACTCGATGACGAATGCTGGCAAAAAGTCGGCGGATATCCTTAACGAGAACGTTTCGGCTGTAAAGGGCGGAAGTGAGGAAACCAGCGCTTCTGTGGAATACAAGAGCGATAGCCTGCTGGAGCAGGCGAAGTCATTGCAGGATCTGAGTTCATCCACTAATAAGATGCTTATATGGATAGCTAGCATCTCACTGCTGGTAGGCGGTATAGGCGTAATGAACATTATGCTCGTGTCGGTAACAGAGAGAACGAGAGAGATAGGACTGAAAAAAGCACTGGGAGCAAGGAAAAAGAGAATACTTGCGCAGTTTCTGACAGAAGCGGCAGTGCTTACGAGCATAGGCGGAATAATCGGCGTGCTGACGGGTATAGGGCTTTCACAGGTAATAGCGAAGGTAGCGGAAGTGCCTGTGGCGATATCCTCGGCGTCAATAGTAGTGTCGGTGGTATTTTCAATGGTAGTTGGAATAGTATTTGGACTTATTCCGTCCATAAAGGCGGCGAAGCTCAATCCTATCGACGCTTTGAGATATGAATAATAAGCTATAATAAAGCGGTGTCGGAGAGTAAAGCTCTGACCCGCTTTGTGTTTTCTTATACGAGGAAAAAACCAAAGAGCGAAGTGATTTTGCGGCACAATAAACTATCCCCAATATTCGTAGGGGCTGGCGCCCCCGACAGCCCGCCTTTGTTTGCCTACACAGCTTTATGATAAATCAAACCTTAACGCTTCGATGTGGGGACGTCGGGGGCGCCGTCCCCTACATTTGGGCGCAGTGTTTATACAATGTAATAATCAGTAGGATCGTGAAAAAATGAAACGTTCGAACACTGTTCGCCCCTACAGTTGGTCTGTGCGGAAAACAAAAAAGCAGGCGGAGATCAATTCTCCGCCTGCTTGCGTTTGTGTAAATCAGAAAAGCGACTTCACCGCTTCACATATTTTCTCTGCTATATATGGATTATTCATGGTGTAAAGGTGTATGCCGTCTACATCATTGGCGATGAGATCTACTATCTGCGATACCGCATAGGCTATGCCTGCATCTCTCATTGCTATTGGGTCGTTTTCGTATTTGTCCATTATCTTCAGAAATTTCTTCGGCAGGGTCGCATGACAAAGAGTTGTCATTCTAAGTATCTGCTTTTTGTTGGTCACAGGCATTATGCCTGCTTCGATAGGCACGTTTATCCCTGCTATGGCTGTTTTTTCTCTGAAATCGTAAAATGTGCTGTTGTCAAAGAAAAGCTGGGTGATAAGCTGTGAACAGCCTGCGTCTACTTTATCCTTCAGGTGCTTTATATCATCTACTATGCTGTCGCACTCCGGATGACATTCAGGATAGCATGCGCCTATTACGTTCATGTCGCTGTGTTCTTTTATGAAAGATACAAGGTCGGAAGCGTAGTGAAAATCACCTGCCGGCTCAAAATCAGGGTTTCTGTCGCCTCTAAGTGCAAGTATGTTCTCTATATTCGCAGACTTCATCTCTTCAAGCTGCTCTAATACTCGTTCCTTTGTCTGATAAAGGCATGGAAGATGTGCCACCGACTCTATCTTGTGGTGATTTTTTATAGCCGAGCATATGTCGATAGTCGCATTGTTCGTGCTTCCGCCTGCTCCGTATGTTACGCTGATAAAATCAGGGTTAAGTGGCTGGAGCTGTGATATGGTGCTGTATATGCTCTCAACAGGCGTTGAACTCTTTGGTGGGAATACCTCAAATGATAATGTTGTCTTTTTCTTGAAAAGCTCGCAGGTCTTCATTTATTTTCCTCTTTTCTGTTATCTATATAAAAATATATTTTTTATTTTTCTGTAAAGTATATTATAACACAAAATTCCTAGTAAATCAATAATTTTTATTCTATGGTCTGACATAGTTTAAAACTATATCGAATGAAGATGCAGGTATTATCTTGAAAAATCAGGCTAAAAAAGGTGGCAGTCGGTGAAATTTGTGTGTAATGCTTGATTATTGGCGAAAAGTATGCTATACTTTACTCATTGAGCAGATAACAAAAACAGCAGAGAAAGGCGGTTTTTTGTTGAATAACAGAGATCAGTTCAAAAGGATACTTAACTATCTCAGCGCACTTGTTATAATCTGTGCCTTTATGAAGTGCTTCGACACGGTTTGGAACAACTTTTACAACAAGGCGATGCGTGACCCGTTCTGGCATAATGGTAACATTCTTATGGTGGCTATCTATGCGGTGCTCTATATATCCATGGCAAAGACCTTTAACGGCTTCCGTCTTGGATATGATAAATTCACGGGGCTTTTTGGTTCGCAGGTGCTGGGCTTGTTGGGTGCGAATTTTATAGAATTTATACTCGTTTCTCTTATTGGACGAGGCAGGCTCAACATAGCGCCCATACTTGTTATGACGGTAATTCAGGTGGCCATAGCCTTTGCGTGGAGCTATGTTTTCACTTGGATATATCAGGCGGTATACCCTCCACGGCGAATGATAATCGTTTATGGAAACAAGAACGCTAAGTACCTTGTTTCAAAAATGAGCGTGAGAAATGACAAATACAGGATATGCGCTTCTATAAGCTGTGAGGAGAGCCTTGAGGATATCGAGCGTGAGATATTAAAACACGAGGCTGTTATAATCTCGGATATTCCAAATGACCTGAGAAACAAGCTTTTGAAATTTACTTTTGAAAATTCTATCAGGACTTATATAAACCCTAAGCTGTCAGATATTATCGTAAGGGGTGCGGAGGATTTCCACCTTTTTGATACGCCCCTTTTGCTGGCGAGAAATGACGGCTTGCGCTGGGAACAGCGTGCGGTAAAGAGAACGCTCGATATTTTGTTGTCAGCAGCAGCGCTTGTTATCGCTTCGCCGTTCATGCTGGTGACGGCTATTGCAATAAAGGCTTATGATGGAGGTCCTGTGCTTTATTCTCAGAAAAGGCTCACAACAGGGGGCAGGGTGTTCAAGGTATACAAGTTCAGAAGCATGATAGTTGACGCTGAAAAGAAAAGCGGTGCGACCCTTGCAAAGAAAAATGACAGCCGTATCACTCCTATAGGAAAGTTTATAAGAAAAGTAAGGATAGACGAGCTTCCGCAGCTTATAAACATACTAAAGGGCGATATGTCGTTTGTAGGGCCCAGACCTGAGCGGCCTGAGATCGCGCAGAAGTATGAAAAAACTATGCCTGAGTTCAAATACAGGCTGAAAGTCAAGGCTGGACTTACGGGCTATGCGCAGGTAATGGGAAAGTATAACACTACGCCTTATGACAAGCTGAAGCTTGACCTTATGTACATAGAGCATCAGTCGCTTATGCTTGATCTTAAAATATTCTTTATGACGGTAAAGACCTGCTTTATACCGGAAGCCACAGAGGGCGTAAAGGATTCGGCTCCTCTTGAAACTCACCGTGACAGGATAGAGCATGACAACAGCAAGGACGAAAAGAACAGCGAAGAGATAAAGCTGTGATAATATGAAAATGCAAAGGGTGGAGGATATCCGCCCTTTTTGTTTAGGGGTGAACAACAGGCAGACTAAATTTCTAAATGAGCGGCAAAAGAGCAGAACGTGAAAATGCGTTCTGCTCTTTTTGCATATATGACTTATGACCCCTAGACCGCCATGGTGGTCTTGAATTTAAGGCTTATTTTGTCTGCGATAAGTGCGATAAATTCGCTGTTTGTGGGCTTGCCCTTGCCTGTGTTTATTGTGTAGCCGAAGAAGCTGTTGAGGGTGTCGATATCTCCTCTGTCCCATGCTATCTCAATGGCATGGCGTATGGCTCTTTCCACTCTGGAGGGCGTAGTTGCGAATTTTTTTGCCACTGCAGGATATAATAGCTTTGTAACGCTTTCAAGCATTTCCTTGTCGTTCACGGACTGTATGATAGCTTCCCTGAGATAGTGATAGCCTTTGATGTGGGCAGGGACGCCTATCTGATGGATTATGTCTGTGACGATTATCTCAAGGTTTATGCTCTGTTTGTTTTTCATATAGCTTGAGTCGGAGGATATATCGGTGTCGATATCCAGCATGGACTTTATCCTCTCGCCAAGTATCTTTATGTCGAATGGTTTGAGCATGAAATATGATGCTCCCGCGTTCATGACCTGTGTTTCTATAAATGAGTTCTCATAGGCACTTGTGATTATAAAAAGCGGTTTCTGATAGGACGAGTTCTGTATCTTTCTGATAAGCTCGATTGCGTCAAGACTCGGCATCACTGCGTCTGCGATAACAACGTCCGGCTGTTCGTTTTTGATAGCGTCATAGATAGTAAGTCCGTCCTTGGGACGTGTTATCACGAAAAAGCCCATTGCTCTCAGTGAGGAAGCGCACGCTACCCCGTACTGTGCTGAATCGTCGCCAATAAGAATTTTGATCTTGTTTGTCATTGTCATTTCCTCCGTCGTATAATCTGTCATTTTTGTTTGAGAGCGTTTGTTTTAACTCCCTTTCACAAGATAAATGATAACACATTTATTTGTTAAATGCAATAGTTTTTTAGAAAAATCGTCAACAAATTATCGACTTATTAATGCAAAGTGTACAAATATCAGTGCGTGAATATGCCAAAACAAGATAATTAAGCATTGTTCGACTGCAGATGATATTTTTCTCTATGCAAAGCCTTTTCATAAATCGACAGCGGTCGGCAAAGGTCGCTAACCTGCGTTTTCTATGGTGCTTTCGGCAAGCTCTGAGGTCTTTGAATACATTTCGTCAGCGAAGATACCGTAGCCTTTGGCGGTGTCTTCGATAAAAACATGGGTCACTGCGCCCACGAGTCTTCCGTCCTGAATGATAGGCGAGCCACTCATGCCCTGCAAAATGCCCCCTGTTTTTTCAAGAAGTGTCTTGTCAGTTATTTTGATAACAAGGTCATGCTCGGCAGAATCTGAGAGATTTATCTGCTCGATAGAAATTTCGTACTCTTTTGGTCCGTCATTGTCAATAGAGGAGAGTATTTTGGCTTTGCCGGGGTGTATCTCCTGACGGAAACCGAGAGGAAACTCTTTTGCATTTGGGCAAGGATTTGCATTCAGTGTGCCGAACACGCCGCTTTCGCAGTTTTTCAGGATATCACCTGTGGAGGCGGAGTTTGCAAACTCGCCTAAAAGCTGTCCCGGACAGCCTGAGCGTGACTTGTTGAAGCCTGTGAGGTTTATTTCGCCAACTGTGCCTGCGGAGAGGGGGAGGGGTTCTTTTGTGTCTGCGTCGCATACGGGGTGACCAAGACCTCCGAAAGTTCCGTTTTCAGGGTCATAGAATGTGAGAGTGCCTATGCCTGCGGAGGAGTCACGCACCCACATTCCTGCTCTATAGCTTCCGTCCTCAAGGCGTGGGCAGAGTTTGAAGGTCAGGTCGTTGCTTCCACGCTTTATGCGCACTGAGCAGGCTTCACCGTTTGAGCTTCTTATTATCTTTGCAACGTCTGCGTTGCTTTTGACTTTTTCTCCGTCGATAGATACTATAACATCGCCCTCTCTGATACCGCAATCTTTGGCAGGGCTTGAAGAATCCACCTTTTGCAGATCGACTACCATTACGCCCTCTGTGAGAAGCTTTATGCCGAATGGCTGTCCGCAAGGATAAAGCATTGGTCTTTCCATTGTCTTTGATTCAACCTCCTTGACTGGCACTGCCCCAAAAAGCATGAGCATATTTTTTGTGTATCGTGACGCTCCTGACGAACCGTCTGACACCGCCACTGTCACCTTGCTTTCGCAAGGCTTTGAGGATATGGTGAAAAAGGAGTTCACGCTAAGCTCGCTGCCCTTTGAAACAAGGTAGAAATCGGGGAGCGTTGTGGAATAAAATCCTATAAGACCAA
>OGWW01001490.1_pt1 | contig 12617 bp, 12 predicted proteins | sample 1576131 | NCBI WGS metagenome assembly OGWW01 (sample SAMEA3541576, study PRJEB24748) | human gut metagenome | biome: human gut; feature: human-associated habitat; material: faeces | place: China | collected 2012 | reverse complement strand
ATGTGCCAAGGCACATTCTTTGTTCCTTTACATGAAATTGCTTTCCTATTACTTACAGCAGAAAAGATTATACCCTATCAACAGCAATATCAATATAATAATAATCCCAATCACGTCACTTGGGATAATAAACATAAAAAACATGCCAAATCCCACCATGAAAAAGGAATACCCCATCAAGCGTTTCATGTTTTTTCTCCAATCAAAAAGACATATACCATTATAGTATATGCCCTTCTTTTTCACTTAGCACGCTGTACGTTCTTCTGGTTACTATTCTATACTGTTCTTATTCTTCATCCTTATTTACTGCATCAGATAAAATTTCATTCATCTCAGACTCTGCTGCTTTCTTGGATTCTTCATCTAACTTTGCAGTTGCTGCCTCATCCTTCTTTCCCCTGGATGCGAACTTATTTACGAAATCTGGTACCATATCAAGAATTTTGGTCACACCATCCTGATTCTTAATATTTACAAGCTTGGTGGTGCCATTCTGAATGACAAGAACCGCACTCGGTGTAATCTTTCCACCCATTCCTCCTGCTCCGTTGTTCTTCTTCTCCTGTGAAAATGCACCTGCGCCTACACCAAAGGATACATCCACTAATGGAAGAATGATGGTATCTCCGATATGAATGGCATCTCCTACAACCGTCTTGGTTGTAATGAAGCTGTCCATTCCTTTGAATAAAGATTCTACCGTATTGCGAAATGTGTTATTACTGTCTGACATAATAATTCCTCCTGATTCTACTTCATATTGATTCTGTTAAAATTGCTTTATAAAGTGTTTCACATCCGGATTTCTCCAGATTTGAATTGCAGCCTTTAATAAATGAATCACCTGTATCCGTCCCCTTATATCCCAGCTGCCTTCGATATAAAAACGTTCTGCCTCAAAATCCGGCATAATAGATACCTTATCATAATATAAAAATGGTAATACGCTGAGCACTGCTAAAACCTGTCCTGTGGCTGCCGGATCTTCCATACCATAAGCAACATCTGCCTTCATATGCTTTGGTCCGTATTTTTTTAACAGCCCTATTACATCACCCAGGACAAACCGGACGGCACTTCTATTCTGCTCATCCTGTATCCACTGATTCACTTTTTTTATTTTACTGCCGATATTTTTTAATTTCTGCGGAATTGCTTTTATCTTTTCTACTATCGAGCGTATTGTCTTGCTGATTTTACCAAATGCGAAAACAAACTTTTTCTTATATGTCTTCTTATGGTGTTTCTGTTCATACTGTTTTTCCGTCTGTTCTTCTTGCACTTCAGCCGGTGGATTCTGTTCTTCCAGCCCCGTTACATCTATCTTTTTTTCAATCGCCGGTGCTGTTTGTTCTTCCGGCTTCTGACGTTTCTGCACTAAGTCTTTTTCCGGTTCCTTATGGGATTTTTCCCCGGATTTCTTTTTCTGCTTTTTCTTTACTTTCTTTTTCTCTAATTTCTTTTTGGATTTTTCATCCGATGGATACTTCCATGCTTTTATGCCAAAAATCTTTAAAACTGCAAGCCGCTTTCCCTGCTCCATTAGAAAGGAAAAACGCAAAGCCATAAGACACCATGCTCCATGCACTTTTAACGTAGTCTGTCCCTGCCTTGTCTCTCCACGAATCCGGTAAGATACCGGAGCAAACAGCAAAAGCATGATAAGTAAAACCAGTAAACCTAATATGCATAATAATATTATGCCCAGGATTTTCAAAATAGATAACAGCACTGTCATCCTCATGTCTCCATTTCAGTATTTTTACGAGTCTGCTGTTTCAGTACAAATTTACGCACTTCAAATGTTCCTGTTTTATGATAAATATCATTCACAATTGCTGCTGACATCTCTAATGCTGCGTCATATCCTCTTTCCAGACCGATAATAAAAAGTTCTTTCTTCGGATATGCCTTTTGTAATAAATCTGTTGCCGGTATAATATCCAGAAGATTCTCTTCATTTGACGGAAGGGTCAGAAGATAAAGCGACGGCTGTGGCACATTCCGCTCCACTCTGCTTTTTACCTTTGCTTCCTGATTTTTCAGCCTTTCTCCCAGATATAAATTAGAATACCAATGCATGCTACACCTCATATCTGATTTAAAAAAGCAGTCAGATGGCTGCTCTAATAATATTTGTGGGTTCCCCACAGATTACACTTTTTCAAATCCAGATATTCATTATAAGCTTTTTCCAAAATCTGCTTCTCATTGGCAAATTTTAAAAGATGATAGGCTTCATGATATTTATAATATCCGGAATCTACAAAGAACTCTTCACGTTGTGGCTTACTGTAATAACTGTCTGCCATCATCAGATACCAATGTACCTGTTTCTCCACCGTATCTTCTGGCACAGTAAAGCTATACTGGCTCTTCCCGACATATTTGATTATGGATGCATCTACGCCCGTTTCCTCCAATACCTCTCTTGCTGCGGTATCTTTGAATTCTTCCCCGGGTTCTACTGTTCCCTTTGGAAGCACCCAGCCTTCGTACTTATTCTTATAATTCTTATAAAGGACAAGCACCTTACCCCGAAATATTACCACACCACCACAACTTGTTGCTTCAATCATTGCAATACCTCCTGATGTGGTCACTACCTTTTGTTTAACAAACAGTATACCCCTTTTTTCAGAAGGATGCAACAATCCATTTCAGAAGTCCAGGATGTTTCCTGACGCAACATGTCATCCTATCTGTTTTCATTTATCTGTAATAAGCATCAAAAACCTGTTTTGCTGCCGGAACTGCAACGGTACTGCCTGCACCTGCACCTTCTGCAATTACAACAACTGCAATATCTTCCTTATCCTCCCGGTGTGCATATCCAACAAACCAGGAATGGCTTTCTCCCTTATTGTTATTAAACTCTGCGGAGCCAGTCTTGCCGTATGCAGTATAACTCTGCCCATTTAACTTGGATGCAGTACCATCTGCAACTACACCTGCCATAAATTCCTGCATGGTCTTTGCTTCTTTTTCCGAAAGAAGCTGCTTGCTTGCAGCCGGCTCATATTTCTTTACTTCTATACCATTTTCATTTTCCGTATGGTCTACCACATAAGGTTTCATTAGAATACCATCGTTGGCAATTGCACTGGTAATCAATAACATATGGAGTGGTGTTACCAGCGTCTCTCCCTGTCCGATTGCCGTCTGCATTTTCATACTTTCCGGGGATTCATCTGTTAATTTAAACTGACTTTTACTTGTTTCAAAGTTTCCCGGCAGTGTCTTATCAAACATCAAATCTGAACAAAGGTCCGAAAGAGAATCTGTGTCCAAAGATAATCCGATATTGGCATAAGATGAATTACAGGAATTTGCAAAGGACTGCTTCAAATCCTGCGTTCCATGCACGGAATTATTATAACAGTGTATTGTAAAATCATTCTCTGTAATACTTCCGTTACAGCTATAGCTGTAATTCTCATAATCCGGATTTTCGCGGATATATTCTAAAGTTGTAATTATTTTAAAAGTAGAGCCAGGCGGATATAATCCCTGGGTCGCCCGGTTTAAAAGAACCGAGTTATTATTATCTTCTGAAATAATGGAATCCCAGTCTGCCGCAATAGTATTCGGGTCAAAATCCGGTTTGGACACCATGGCAAGCACTTTTCCGGTGGAAGGCTCCATCACAACAACTGCACCATCATAGTTACCCAATGCCTGATATGCAGTTTCCTGCAAAGTGGAATCCAACGTGGTAACCACATTGTCTCCCATGCTTTTTTCATCTTTAATCTCGTTAAACATACGCTCTAATACAAAAGAATGGGAACGTAAAAGATTAAAGTTCATATTGGATTCAATACCGGACTTTCCATTGGTGGAAAACCCGACCACATGCGCATACATATTACCATAAGGATATTTTCTGGTTTCATTACCGGCAGCATCCACTACGGTCTCGGCTAAAACTTTGCCATCTGCTGACATAATCTTTCCTCTGACCACACGGTCTGCAAAAGTATCCTGCCTGCTATTATATGGACTATTGATAAAATCTTCGCTTTTTACCATCTGAAAATATACCATATATCCCATCAGGCAGATAAAAATAGCAAGGAAAAGATAGGTAATCACTGCAAATTCTTTATTCTTACTAACTGAGGTCCCTGACTTCTGTTTCGAATCCTGATTTTGCTTTCTTTTCTGCTGATTTATATTCTCCTTTTTCATAATGTGACACTCCTTCGTCTTCCCGCAAAATATATAATCCCTGAATAATGCCAAATATAATCAATGTACTTAACATGGAACTACCTCCATAGCTGACTAACGGAAGGGTTACTCCGGTGGATGGAATAAATTTTGTAACTCCGCCAATGGTTAAGAATACCTGAAATCCGTAAATCGTTCCAAGTCCAAGTGCCACCAGCTTATAAAAGGAATCCTTTAACTGCATGGCAATATTTAAAAACATCAGGAAACAGCTTACACAGACCAAAATAAGACACAGGGCAAACATTCCACCCAGTTCTTCTGAAATTGCTGCGAAAATAAAATCCTGTTCTACTACCGGTATTTTATTTGGCATGCCCTGATATAACCCCAGACCGAAGAAGCCTCCGGTCCCGATTGCAAAAAGTGACTGGCAGATCTGATAGCCCTCTTTGTCAATTACTTTTAGAGGTGTTTTCCATGCCACCACACGGACTCTGACATGGTTAAATAATTTATAGGCAATTACTGCCGCTACACTTCCCGCCAGCAGTCCACCGGCAAAATAGAGTGGTTTTCTCGTTGCCACATAAAGCATTGCCATATAAGCCACAAAGAAAATCAATGCGCCACCTAAATCCCTGGATAATACCAGAATCAATACATGCAGTGCTGCAATCAAAGTGGTAATTACCACCTGACGGAATTCCGTTGATTTATGATACATGGCAGCCACAAAAAACACAAAAAGAATCTTAATAAATTCAGACGGCTGTACCGTAATTCCTGCTATGGTAAAGGAAATCTTTGCTCCATAGCTGGTGCTTCCTGCGATACATACAATACCAAGTCCCACAATACCGATTGCCGCATAAATCCAGGTAAGATTCCGGAAAAATCCCATCCTCCGTATCATCACCGGAATCACAAGGGAAATCACACAGGATACCGCTGCAATCGCAAACTGCTTGATAGCATGTCCAAAATTCAGGCGGGTCAGAATAATAAACCCGATAATCATAAGCATACACATATTATTAACCAAAAGTCTTGAAGCCGTCGGATAACATAATTTGTACACATTCCGTACCACAACAAGAAGAATTATCTGCGCCAGATAAAAAATAAAAGTATATGCATCCTCTGTCACCGCAAATATAACTAAATATGCCGTAAAATGAATCGCATACAAAATTCTTGCCTGCCGCCTGAATTTCTTTTCCTGTTTTCGTTCTGATATATTCCGGAATACCGCAAAACATTCATATGTATACACGGAAAACAGAATAATCAGTGCATATTTTGATAATTCCACAATCAAATGAACCATAAATACCTCTGCTTTATTCTACGCCTCGTTTAAAATGTCCATTGGTGCATTCCATTGGCATCTGCCCCAAAATGCCACCATTTTTATAAATATCGCCATAAATTGTTAAAATCTGTTCTGTCTCTTCTTCAGTTTCTGTCGTAAAGGAAAGCCTTACGGCAGCCGGTGCAATCTTTTTCACGGTTACGTCTTCCTTAAAGAGACAGACCGGAAGCGAATTATAAATTACGTTATAACATTCCGAGCAGAAATTTTTCACCGGAAAATATACAGAATAACGATCTTTTAAGTTCAGCACCTTGAGCTGATGCATACAGCCTAACGTGTTCTTATGAATACACTGTGCCGTTATCATAAGTGGAAGTCTGCCATAGATAATCATTTCAGACCGGCTGTTTTCTCTTCTTAAAATCTCCTTCCGGTTCAATTCAACCGGAATTGTATCCTGTATCATTCCAAGACGATAAAAATATTCTGCCGCTTCATTGGAATAGGTATATAAATTACTGTCGGATACCATCTGCCAGTTTTCATTGCCCCATTCCTTTATAAACGCAATTTCATCAAGACTCCGCACCATAATACCATTTAATGGAAGCTTTTTTAGCTCCGGCATGATTTTTTCATAAAAAAGACTGGTCTGCTGCCGGAAAATAAATGGGAATACATAAAATGCTTTCTTACCGGATGCATGTACCCTGTCTATATCCTCACTTAACATGCGAATCAGATTTTCTCTTGTATACAACATACAATCAAGATAAACCGTATCCACGAAATCGGCTTTTAATACTGCCGGAAGCTGTTCTGCGTCTTCAATCAGTACCCGGACTTCTGTGGATGAACCGGCGGATTGTTGTCCAGAAGTCTGTGATAATGACTGTCCGGAAATCTGCTTTTCTTTTATGGCATTTCCTGTTGTCTGCCTATCTGTTTCAGCGGAAGAAGTTTCCACCAATTCTGGAAGCGTTCTTTCATAAGGTTTCAACAACGCTTCTTCTAATGCTTCCAACGCACCTCTTCGCAGCTGGTTCAACTGGTTTACCGGCATAAAAATATCATCATCCATTGTAACTTCAAGATTTTCAAAAACAAATGGTGTATTTCCAGTCTTTGTAATCTTTTCTGTTACAACTTCTTCCGTCAACGGACGATTCTGCGCTACAAGAACCATATCTCCCTGATAAGAAACTTTTATTTTTCCATATTGCACTTCTATCTTAGCAGGGCATTCTTTATTTAATATTAACTTTCCTTTAATCTTTTCTTTTAATTCGGTGTCTACATATTCTCTACGGATGTTATCCTGAAGAACACCTTCGCTCTTATTATGGGAAGCACTCTCTCCGCTTAGCATATCACTGTCATTATGATGATAGTAATATCCGTTGGTAAAGCCACCTCGGTTTCCAAGTTCTAAAAGTGCCCTGATATCCTTCTTCTCCACCGGAATACGGCTTCCATCCAGATAGGAATCCATATATTTTCGGTAAATACTTACTACACCGGCAGCATACTCCGGTGTCTTCATCCGTCCTTCTATCTTAAAGGAATATACCCCATGGTCTGCCAGTTCATACAAAAATGGCAGTGTACACATATCCTTAAGGCTCAGAATCGGTGTTGCATGATGTCCGGTAAGACTTTTTTCTCCCTGCAATACTTCATAGGAAAGGCGGCATGGCTGTGCACATCTGCCACGGTTTCCGCTTCTTCCGCCGATGATACTACTGAAAAGGCACTGTCCGGAATAACAGTAACACAATGCGCCATGAATAAAGCTTTCCAGTTCCACGCCTACTTCATCATGGATTCTTTGAATTTCTTCTAAGGACATTTCTCTCGCTGTCACCACACGCTCTACACCCTGTTCCTTTAAAAGCCTGGCTCCCTCTACATTGGTAATGGTCATCTGGGTACTGGTATGTATCGGAAGATTTGGAAAATGAGTTTTGATAAACTCCATAACGCCCATATCCTGCACGATGACAGCATCTAATCCCGCTTCATAATAAGGGTGCAGATAATCATAGAGCTGTCCTAATTCATATTCTTTTAACAGAGTATTCACCGCAAGAATAATTTTGCGTCCATGAATATGTCCGAAACGGATTGCTTCTAATAATTCTTCTTCGTTAAAATTATTGGCATATGCTCTTGCACCGAACATACTTCCGCCAAGATATACGGCATCTGCTCCGGCATGAATGACTGCCTTTAATGTTTTCAAGGAACCTGCCGGTGCTAAAAGTTCTAACTCTTTCATCTTTCCTCATCTCCTATGGCAACAAAAGGGACAGATAAATGTCTGCCCCCTTTCATAGTTTTTATTCTCTATTACGCTTTCTTTCCGGAAGGCTTTTCCTCTTTCTTTTCTTCCGTATGGTCTGTTTTCTTTTCCTCTGGTTTTTCAGTTTTTTCCGGTTTTTCAAGTTTATCTACTTTACCAAGTAAAGCATCTTCTAAGGTTGCTTCTAATCTGGTCTTATTTAAAAGCAGCTCTTTATTTTCTTTTTCCAGATCCTTTAATGACTTGGCATCACTTTCCATGCGGATCTGGTTGGAAATCAGTTCATGCTTTAAATCATAGATTTCACGGTCTTTTACCTCTAAATCCTGCTCTAATTTTTCAACCTGATTTTTCGCTTTGAAGTAATCATCTGCAATGTTCAATGCCAGCAATGTGGAACGCATATCACTTGGAATTCTCTTATATTCATCCAGCATTTTAAATTCTGCAATCTTATCATTGATATAAGTTGCTACCTTCTGTAAATACTCCTGACTCTCATATCCACTTAAAGTATATACTTTTCCATCAATAATCACTTCTGTATTATTTTTTGCTGCCATTTTCATTTCCTCTCTGCGTATCTGCCTAAAAATATTCTCTGACTACTACATATAGCATATTATAGCTATAAATCTGTCGAAAAACAACTATTTTCTTAGCCCTCTATTCCAAAGTGATGATATGCAAATTCTGTTGCGACCCTTCCCTTTGGTGTCCGGTTGATAAATCCATTCTTTACAAGATATGGTTCATAAACATCCTCTATGGTTCCGGCATCTTCCCCAATCGCTGCCGCAAGGGTATCCAGCCCTACCGGACCACCCTGGAATTTTTCAATAATCGTAAGCAAAATGTTCCTGTCATTCTGGTCTAATCCCATCTTGTCTACTTCCAGTAAATCCAGTGCAAAGGATGCTACTTCTTTGGTAATTTCACCATTGTACTGCACCTGTGCAAAATCACGCACCCTCTTTAAAAGGCGGTTGGCAAGACGCGGCGTTCCTCTGGAACGGCGTGCCAATTCGATTGCACCTTCCTCATCAATCTTTACCTCTAACTTTTTTGCAGAATGGACAATAATTGTCTTAAGTTCCTCCACATTATAAAATTCAAGATGATGAACCACTCCAAAACGGTCTCTTAAGGGTGCCGATAAAAGTCCGGCTCTGGTAGTGGCACCCACCAGCGTAAAATGCGGTAAATCAAGGCGGATTGAACGGGCAGTTGCGCCTTTTCCCACCATAATGTCAATGACATAATCCTCCATGGCAGGATATAATACTTCCTCTACCTGCCGGTTCAAACGATGAATCTCATCTACAAATAAAATGTCACCTTCTGCAAGATTACTCAAAATAGCTGCCATTTCTCCCGGCTTTCCAATTGCCGGACCGGAAGTGACTTTCATATGTACGCCCATTTCATTGGCAATAATGCCGGCAAGAGTAGTCTTACCAAGTCCCGGAGGACCATAAAACAATACATGGTCTAAGGACTCTCCACGCTGTTTTGCAGCCTCTATATACACTTTAAGATTTGCTTTTGCTTTCTCCTGACCAATATATTCATCCAAGGTCATCGGACGCAGTGTTTTTTCGATTTTGATATCTTCATCCTGCATCTGCGTTGAAATTACACGTTTTTCCATTTTCTGCTCCTCTTATAAGAATGCCATCTGCTTCAAAGCCAGTTTTAAAATATCTTCTACCGAACTGTCTTCCGTAATTTCAATATCACGAAGAACCTTCAAAGCCTCTGTGGAAGAATAACCCAGTGAAACCAGTGCCTCTACTGCTTCATTGCGGATTCCTTTTAAGCCGTTGCCAGAAGCAGCTTCCTGTGTATGGCTTAATTTCTGTTCAAAGGCATCCTCTAAACTAAGCTTGTCTTTTAATTCTATAATCAACCGCTGTGCCGTCTTATTTCCAACACCCGGAGCTTTTGCAATTGCTTTTGCATCATCAGATAATACTGCAAAACGCAAATCATCCGTTGACATGACAGAAAGAATTGCCAGTGCACCCTTTGGTCCGATTCCGGATACACCAATCAGCAATTTAAATACATTCAAATCATCTCTGGTAAGAAAACCATATAAAATAAATGCATCCTCTCTGACACAAAGATAAGTATAGATTTTTACTTCTTCGCCAACTCCCGGTAGCAGAGATAATACCTGTCCCGGAATATAAATATTATAGCCGATTCCGCCATTTTCAACGACAATATGATTCTCTGCCACTATTTCGGATAATTCGCCTTTGATATATGAATACATAATCTTCCTCCTACTTCCTTTGCCACAATTCCAATCAGGGCACCCGTCACAAAGCCTGCAATCAATAAAACCGGCATATAGTAAATGACATAGTATGAGCTTACCAGAAATCCTGCTACGATAAGCTGTCCCATATTATGTATGATTCCGCCACAGATACTGACCGTAACTACATGAAAACGGTTTATCCGAATCAGAATAAACATAAGTACAAAGCTTAATAATCCGCCGGCAAGTCCATAACAGATGCTGACCAAATTTCCAAATAAAATTCCGGTAAGCACAATACGAAGCACCGATACACAAAGAGCCTCTCTCCAGCCAATCAGATACAGCATCAGCACCGTAACAAGGTTGGCAAGTCCAAGCTTTACTCCCGGTATTCCAATGGCAAAGGGCAATATTGCTTCCACATAACTTAATATCATGGCCAGTGCCAAAAACACGCCAAGATATGCTACACTTTTCTTCATGCTTTCACCTACCCAGCCACATCATCCAATGTATTTTTCTGCTCACTTTCTACGGTTACTACAACCCGGTTTGGCAGACAGATAATGGATTCTTTATCTTTGGAAATTGCTTTCTGATGCATACACAACTGATCCGGGCAGTTCGCCTCAAGCATATAGGCAGTCCCATTTTCAATCGTTACGATATTGGTAACTTTTCCATCTATTTTAATTGGAATCTCTTTATTTTCTGTCAGGGAATATCTGCCATATTCGCTGCCATTTACCGTAATGATAATACTGTCACCGCTTTGTAATGCAGAGGTCATTCCTACATAGAAAACTAAAATAACTACTGCAAGCATTCCCAGCAACAGGATATCATTTTTTCCAAAACGACGGTTCATTTACTCTGCAACCTCTCCCATATAATAAAAGCCTTTGCATTCTTTTAAATATACCGGTACGATAGTTCCAATCATGGATACATCACCCGGCAGATGTACCACTGAGTTATTGGATAATCTTCCGGTTACAAGGCCTTCCTGCTGTTCATCTAATTCTTCAACTAATACATCCTGCACGCTTCCGGTTAATGCTCCGGCTTTCTTTGCGGAAATCTCCTGTACCTGTTTTAACAGCCGGTCAAAACGGTCTTTTATCACATCTTCCGGAATCTGATTTTCCATTTTGGCAGCAGGCGTTCCGGTACGTTTTGAATAAATAAAAGTAAACGCGCTGTCATACTCTACCTGTCTTACCACATCCATGGTCTCTAAGAAATCTTCTTCAGTTTCTCCCGGAAATCCTACAATAATATCTGTTGTAATTGCCAGATCCGGCATTGCTTTTTTGATTTTTTCAACCAGTGCAAGATAATGCTCCTTGTCATAGTGACGGTTCATTTCTTTTAACACTCTGCTGCTGCCGGACTGAAGCGGCAGATGAAGATGTCTGCAGATTTTCTTGGAATTCTTCATTACTTCAATCAGTTCATCGGATAAATCCTTTGGATGGGATGTCATGAACCGGATTCTTTCCAGACCTTCAATCTTTTCTACTTCCTGTAAGAGCTGTGCAAAGGTCACTGGTGTATCTAAGTTCTTTCCATAGGAATTGACATTCTGTCCTAAGAGCATAACCTCTACTACACCATCTGCTACCAATTTTTCAATTTCTCTTATGATATCCTGCGGTTTTCTGCTGCGTTCTCTTCCTCTTACATATGGCACAATACAGTAACTGCAGAAATTATTGCAGCCAAACATAATATTAACACCGGACTTAAAGCTGTATTTCCGTTCTACCGGAAGTTCTTCTACAATTTCTTTCGTATCATCCCAGATGTCAATCACCATTTTCTGCTCTTCAAAGCAGCGTACCAGAAGTTCTGCAAATTTAAAGATATTATGGGTTCCGAAAACCAGGTCTACAAAACGATAACTCTGTTTTAATTTTTCCACAACCTCCGGTTCCTGCATCATACAGCCGCATAATGCAATCATCATATCTTTATTCTTTTTCTTAAAGCCGCTTAAATATCCCAGACGTCCGTAAACCTTATTGTTGGCATTTTCACGTACGGTACAGGTATTATAAATGACAAAATCTGCTTCCTCGGAATCGGTCTCTTCAAAACCTACAGTCTCTAAAATTCCGCATAATTTTTCAGAATCTCTGGCATTCATCTGGCAGCCAAAAGTTGTCACATGAAAGGTAAGCGGTCTGCCTTTTTTCCTTGAAATCTGCGCCACATACTGCTTTGCAAGGTCCATAAAATAAAATTGTCTCTGTGGTTCCATTACCGGAACTTCACCGGTGTGATTTATCTTTTCTATTTCTCTCATTTCTTTTCCTGTTTTCTTTATATTTTCTTATTATTCTCTGATCTGTCCATCCCCGTAAATGATATATTTGGTGGTCGTCAGTGCTTCTAAGCCCATCGGTCCTCTGGCATGCAGCTTCTGGGTACTGATTCCGATTTCTGCCCCAAAGCCAAACTCAAATCCATCAGTAAAACGGGTGGATGCATTTACATAAACAGCCGCAGCATCAACGTTTCTATTCTGTTTTCACAGGAACCTCAGG
>OGWW01001486.1_pt1 | contig 12679 bp, 9 predicted proteins | sample 1576131 | NCBI WGS metagenome assembly OGWW01 (sample SAMEA3541576, study PRJEB24748) | human gut metagenome | biome: human gut; feature: human-associated habitat; material: faeces | place: China | collected 2012 | reverse complement strand
CATAAAATGTTATTAAGAAAATGGAAGCTGAGTATTATAGAAAAGAAATGTTTACAGGTATGAAATATAAAAAATCTCTTTAAAAAATATCAAGCATAATACAGGATTGATTTAAATAAATCAAAATAGTAATTTTGTACAAGATAAGGATGAAAATTTACGAAGAATAAAAATAAAAAAATCTCGTAGTTTGTTTTCGTATAGTATATAATTGATGATTTGTTATAGAATAATTAAAGATGTCATTCATTAATGAATGCATAGAAAATCTTGTAACATCCATTTAACTCTCGAAAACTATATAAATAAAAATATTAATTTACATTTAAATGATAATTATGAATAAAATTAAGCTTTTATTAGTAATATTGCTGTTTACAGCAATACCAACTGGACTATTGGCCTATACAGATGGACAAATAGTTTCTTTCAATGGAAACACCTATAAGGTTGTTTCTGCAGCAGCAAATACTTTGTGTTTCCTGGGTACAGACGACTCTAAATCTGGACTTTTGGAAATCCCTGAAACTGTTTTTGACAATGTAGATGTCACTTTCACCGTAACTCAAGTGGCTTATGATTCACGTTATTCTTGCAAAAACATAACTTCTATTAAGCTGCCTCAAACTATTGTTGATATTGGCACTGATAGTTTTAAAGAAGCCAATTTGGAAAGTATTAATATTCCTAAAAATGTTGTTAGCATCAATTCAAACGTATTCGCTTCTGTTGCGAAAGTTCCAAAGTGTATAGTAGACCCAGATAATAATATCTACAGCTCAGATGCTAACGGAGTCCTCTATAATAAAGACAAAACAGAACTTCGTTCTGTGCCTTCAAATTGTCCATTAGTGGGAGGAGTTTACACTATTGATGATAAAGTTACTAAAATAACACGAACAGCCTTTCGTTATATCACTGGCTTGACAAAAATAGTTTTCCCTAAAAACTTGCAAGAAGTAGAAACAGGTTTTCCCACTATTGCGCCAACACCTACTATTACCGAATTTGCGATTACACCAGGTGGATCTACACCCTTTGAAATTATTGAAGGAGTGCTTTTCAAGGGCGAAGAACTCATACTTTATCCAGGATCAAAAGATACAGAAAATTATAAAGTGCCCAATGGTAAAAAATCTATCGCTTCCTATGCTATTTCACATAATTGGAAAATGAAGGCAATAGATTTGAATGATGTTACTAACCTGGAGCTTTCTGCACTTTACTCTGTTACTAATCTTAAAACCATAACGTTGCCTAAGGATATAAAAAAATATGACGAGACTGCCCAAAAAGGATTGAAAGATGGCTGTTTCGAGGAATGTGGCAATGTAGAGGAATATATAGTGCCAACAGAGAATACAGACTTTATGGCGGAAAATGGGGTTTTATTCTCTAAGAATAAAACAGAACTTTATTTTTATCCACCTGCTAAATCGGGTGTTACTTACGATATACCAACAACAGTTACAGTATTGAAAGATAGAGCTTTTCAAGGAGCAAAAAATTTGACTTCGATGAATATTCCAGCCAACGTAAAGACTATTGGAAATGAGACATTCCGTAATTTGCAGTTACTTGAGACCTTAGCTTTTAGTGAACCGTCAAACCTTGAAAAAATAGGTTGGTTAGCTTTCAGAAGTTGTAGAAAGCTGAAAGAAGTAACACTTCCTTCTTCACTTAAAGAAATTTCTGATATATTTTTCCAATGCGAGGCTTTAGAGATTATTAATGTGCCAGATAATTCAAAATTAGGCATCATCCATAATAGAGCTTTTGCAACCAATACCAATCTGAAGAGCTTTAACTTTCAAGGAACTTGTGCCTTAACCACTATCAAGAACGATGCTTTTGCTACCCTTGGAAAGCTTCAAACCTTCCATTTTCCTAAGTCGGTGACGACAATAGAAACTAATGCTTTCAGTGGTTGTAGCAGTATGTCTACGGTAGTATTTGACCCTGATGCCGATATCTTGAATATTGGTAGTGGTGCCTTTGCAGACTGTGGATTGACAAGCTTCAACGTACCTAAGAAGGTTCAAAGTGTTAATAGAGAGGCTTTCCGTAATTGTAAAGTACTCTCAACTATCAATGTTACCGAAACTACAACTTATATAAGCCCTGAGGCTTTCAAATACTGTTCAAACCTTACAGATATTAATGTAAGCAAGAAGAATCAAATTTATTCAAGTGTAGATGGTTATTTGTTGTCAAAAAATAAAGAAACACTGATTATTTTCCCTGCAGGCAAGGCTAATGACCAATTCACACTGCTTCCTCCATCTATTAAAGAAATTGGAGAATATGCATTCTATGATTGCCAAGAATTGAAGAATGTAACTATACCAAATAAGGTTACTACTATTGGCAAGCGTGCTTTCGGTCTTTGCAAAAACTTGAATACCATTACTTTCCTTTGCGACCAGATGATTAACCCAGCTAATATCAAACAAGGTCTAAATGAAATGGCATTTGATGATGGTACTCAAGCTGTTGAAATGTTCTCTAAAATCAATATTAATGTTCGTCAAGATCAATATGCAAACTATCAAGCGGAGAACTTCTATAAAAAGTTTGCTTCTATCAATAAATCTTTCACAGACAAAACAGAAGAATATATTGCTGTTTCAGACAAAGCAGTGAACTTACTTAACACAACACGTAAAGATTACACATTTATATTGCCTACAACAGTTTTATACAATGGTAAGGATTATTCTGTCAGCTTGATTGGCGACTACGCTTTCCAGAATGCGACTAACGATATAAAGGAAGTGGTAGTTAAGAAGAATGTGAAGTATATAGGTGCTAAGGCTTTTATAACTAAAATCAGCGATAATACAAGTACTGTAAGAAGTGTTTTCTTCATCGAAAGCATTCCTACCAAAAGTATGTTGAGCACTACACGCTTCGAGCTTGACGAAACAAACGAAAACTATAACGAGTTTGCTGCAACAACCAAAATATATGTAAAGAAATCAGCTCTTAACACTTATAAGGCAGCATGGACTAAGACCGTTTATGATGTTGCTACAGACCAAGACGTAAAGAGCAATTTCGACTTCACTTCGCAGCTTGATTATCAAATCAAAGATGTGAAGATTACACACAAGTATGGCACTTTTGCACGCGAATTCGATACAGACTTCAAAGATTACTATAACACTAAAGGTAATACAGATATAGCTGCTTTTGTAGCAGGTTCTAAGATCTTGGAAAAAGGAGGCGACTATGGTGAAAGCACTCATCATATTAAGATGACAAGCGTAGATATGAATGGAGGCAACACAGCTTCGTACGCTTACGTACCTGCTAATACAGGTGTATTGCTGAAGGTGCTTGATAAGGTTGCAACTGATGCTGACTTCTACTATACCATCGGCGAAGAGGACGCTCAGACCTATAATGTAACAAATAATATTATGACAGGTGTTACTATTAACCCTGTTGAGGTTGTAGCTTCAGCGACCGCTCCTGTTTATGTAATGCAGGGGGGAGTGTTCCGCAAGGTTACTTCTCCAATACCAAGCTCTAAATTCCCTATACACAGAGCATACGTGAAGCTTAGCTCATTGCCAGCTAACGCTAAAGTTGTATTTGACTTCGAAGACAGCAATATTACTGGCATCGAAAGCATAACAACCAGCGATGATGACAATAACAACGCTTATTATAATCTTAATGGGCAACGTATCAATAAGCCACAGCAAGGTGTTTATATTCACAAAGGAAAGAAAATAGTAATCAGATAAAAATATAAAGACAATGGGAAAAAAAGTATATGTAACTCCAAAGACTAAGAAAAACCGCTTGTCAATAGAGAACTTAATGATAACAGCCAGTCCTGGCGTAGGTGGCGACTATAATCCTAGCAACCCAATAGATAGTAAGGAGTTTGAATTCTTCGACGAAGAGGGAAACGGAATGGAAACAAAAGATGACTACCAATCGCATTGGGATTATTAAAAATCTGATTTGAAAAGATTGATACGAAATATTTCTGTTTATTCTTTATATACCTGTGAAGGGTATATAAAGATAAACTATAATATAATAATTAAATTAAGGGAGACAAGGAGTACAGTGTCTCCCATTTTTTAGCTATCAGTGCAAATGACAGACGCAAGGGAACAATTCTACAAAGTGATGAAACAAGAGAAAAGAAACAAACTGTTAGAAAAATATTTCTTATATCTACTTATCTTCCTTTCTCTCTTGATATGTTTTGTTTGTACGTATTTCTACCTTTTCGATAATAGACTTTGGGGAAGCTCTATTGAATTTTCGTAAATAGAAACACATCTGTTGGCCATTACTCACTGACGTTAGCTTGACATAAGAAAGCTGGTTAAGTAAGCAATCCTATAGATATTCTTTTAAGCAAGCTCCCAATAAGAAAGTGCGAGCTTTTCTGCTCAGCTCTGTAAAAATAATTCTCTTAAAAAGTGATAACTGTGCTTTGACGTTACGAAAGCGGCTCTTTTGCAACGCAAAACCTACGCTTTTACCGTGCAAAACAGCCACTTTTGGAATGCGAAACAATAGGTTTTGCAACGTGTTGATAATTAGGCTGTTATGTAATAGTTACGCTTGTGAAAAATATTTACACTTTTATCGCTTGTTTTCCATATATAATTAAGGCGTGCGAACGAAGTTGAGTAAAGGGGTAAATGCTCCTTTTCCTTCAGAAAAGCGAAAGGAGATAGTTGTCTGCGCTAAACTTCCTTTATTCCTTACAGCGAATTTCGCAGAGTTGTGGCGTAAGACTGTTATGCTTAGAATAGCTGCATTACAGCACCTTTCTTAAATCTTTGATGTATTGGGCTTGCTGTTTCCTCAAGTATATCTTCAGAAACGGAAGCAGAAACCATTTCTTTGGCTCGATGTATTCCGTGAAATCAATTGTCGTACTTTCGTCATTTCCACTGAAAACTCCCACCCAATGTCCTTTTATATTTTCGTTTTCCATATCAAACTCCCACAATCTGCAAGGCTCTTGTTTTGTTATGGTAAACACAGTTCTGTATCCGTCCTTTGTTGTTTCTATGAATTGCGTGTCCGATACCACTTCAATCTTCTCAATATCACTTCTCCACGAGTAGTTGGTAAGCGAGGTTACAACCTCCCAAACTCTCTGTAAGCCGTATGGAAATGTAGCCTTTTTATTTGCTTTTACCAGCATAACGCTCCGTCCTTTCTGTTATTTCTTTAACAATTTGGTTGCATATTTGTATGTAAACATTGTTAAAGTGTTGTTCAAGTCCCATTGCGCAACCTCACTCTGTATCAAGTCGTTGTGCTTCTTGCTTATATCTTTCAGAGCGTTCCCTACCGATTTCCGTACATATTCGCTTTCGTGTGCCTTGTTTTTGGCAATCAGCGCAATTGCTACCAATGGGTTTTCCTTGAAGAATGGACGACTTGTCCAAATCCTCAAGCCCTCTGTTGCTGCACGGATAACATTTGGGTTATCGTCGTTTACCCATTCTTCGATAAGCGGTAAGCAAGCTTCGTAGCCCCTGTGCCTGCAAACTTCATCGAAAGCTTTTGCAAGCATCTCCTGTACGCGCCAGTTCTTATCGATACCGACTTGTTCTTTCAGAAAGCAAAGTGCATCGTTATCCTCTGTTGCCAGTCGCCCCAGCATTGTTGTTGCCAACATTCGGACTTGATAGGCATCGTGTTTGAACAGCTTGAGCGCAAGTTCAAAGGATTCTTTCTTTGAGTATGAGGAAAGAATTTCATCGGTTGCATCGATGATATGCTGAAATCCATGCTCTACTTGCTGTATCTTATTCAGTATGTTTTCTATATCCATAGCTGTTTTTTATATAGTTCAGATAGTTCTGTCTACACGTTGGCACAGCAAAAGCGTATGTTTCACAACGCATTGACAACAAGTTTGTTACACAACAGTTATGTTTGCAGAAAATGTTTACAGTTTTTTAGTCGTTCTTCCACGCTTGAAACAAGGTGGGTGGGGGCAAATTCTTAGAGTCGGTTGCCCTCTTTGGGGAATACCACTGTGGGCTTGAATGCCTTTGCTTCCTCGAAGTCCATCAGGGCATAGCTGATGATGATGACCGTGTCGCCTACCTGAACCTTGCGTGCTGCAGCACCGTTCAGACAGATACAGCCCGTGCCTCGTTCACCTTTTATAATATAAGTCTCGAACCGTTCGCCGTTGTTGTTGTCCACAATCTGAACCTTTTCGCCAGCAATCATATTGGCAGCGTCCATCAAATCCTCGTCGATGGTGATGCTTCCTATATAGTTAAGGTTGGCTTCGGTAACCTTAACGCAGTGCAATTTGCTTTTCAATACTTCTATCTGCATATTCTTTAGCCCTTATATTTAATATGGTCGATAAGTCGGATAGGCGTTTTGCCACAATAAACCGTGATGCAGCCCACTACGTACGGCGTGTCGTCCCACGACTGCACAGGCAGTAGGGTGTTGCCGTCTACGATGTCGAAATACTCCACTTCCAAGCCTTCGATGGCGTTAATGTCTGCTACCACCTTGTCGTGAAGTTGCTGAACGCTCATCTTTTCTGCTTCGTTGATGCTCGATTTCAACACCTTATATATATTAGGAGCTATGGCTCGCTCGTCGGCAGAGAGCAGCAAGTTGCGCGAACTCTTTGCCAGTCCGTCTTCATCGCGTACGATGGGGCACTCCACAATCTCGATATTCATATTGATGAAGCCTACAAGTCGCTTCACCACAGCTATCTGCTGCCAATCTTTCTCGCCGAAATAGGCACGGTTGGGGCGTGTTATGTAGAACAAACGGCTGACAACCTGGCACACGCCGTTGAAGTGTCCCGGGCGTTTCGCACCCTCCATAACCGTCGATTGTGGCGGAAACTCGAAGTGGCGCGTATCGGGTGTGGGGTACATCTCGCTCACCGACGGTGCAAAAACATAGTCGGCACCGCACGCTTCCAGAAGTTTGCAGTCGGCGTCCAGCGTGCGTGGATAGCGATCTAAGTCGCCCTTGTCGTTAAACTGTGTGGGATTGAGGAACACCGACACTACGGTTACATCGTTCTGCTGCACACTCTGCCTTACCAACGAGGCGTGCCCATCGTGCAATGCGCCCATCGTGGGCACAAGTCCGACGGTCTTTCCCTGCCTGCGAACCTCGAAAAGTTCGTTCTGTAAATCAACAACCTTTTCAAATATTCTCATTTTGAAGTTTCTGTAATTCGGGTGCAAAGTAACAACAATTTTATTTAAAACTCGTAAGAATACTCTAAAAATATACCAATATTCTGCCTTTTATACACGTTTTCAAAACTTTCAAGCCGTAATTTCAATATTTTTCCGTAACTTTGCCGATAGTAAAGTAAAAGAAAATGGGAAAGAAAGTATTGTTCATAAACCAAGAAATCGCACCGTATGTTCCGAATTCGGAGATGTCAATCTTTGGCGCAGATATGCCACAACATATGCAAGAAGCTGGTTTTGAAATTCGCACATTTATGCCGAAATGGGCTGCCATCAACGAACGACGCGGGCAGCTGCACGAGGTAATACGCCTTTCGGGTATGAATCTCATCATAGATGAAATGGATCACCCGCTGATTATCAAGGTGGCAAGCATACCACAGACACACATTCAAGTCTATTTCATCGACAACGAGGACTACTTCCAGAAGCGGTCGGCAATGACAAAGGACGAATTGGGCAACGATTACCCAGACAACGGCGAACGTGCCATTTTCTTTGCGCGCGGCGTATTGGAAACCGTAAAGAAGCTAAGATGGGCACCAGACGTTATTCACTGCCAAGGTTGGATGTCTGCCGTAGTGCCTTTCTACGTTAAGACAGCTTATCGCGACGAACCGCAGTTTGCCAATTCCAAAGTTGTTACGTCGCTGTTCTCTGAGCAACCACACGACAGCTTGGGCAAAAAGTTCAAGCAATGCCTCGAATTCAGAGACGCTGAATTAAGTAAAATAGAGAAATACGGCGACAATTTCGACTTCATGGAGTTGGGAAAGCTTGCCATAGACTATTCCGACGGCATCATACAGACAAGCAACGATGTGAACAAAGAGTTGATGAAGTATGCCAACGACAACAAGGAGAACATTATGTTGCAGCCTGAAGAAACAGACGAAATAAAGACAAAGTACACTGAGTTCTACAATAAATTAATAGAATGAAAGCAAAACTCTTAGCTTTTGGCTTCGCCCTTATGGCGTTAGCCCTAACCTCTTGCGACGATACAACTGGTGGAATCGGTGGTTCGCTCACAGACGAGGCAGACAAACTTAAAGTACAAGCCGACACATTCAACGTCGGTGCGCACAGCATATTGGCTAACCGCATACTCTCGCGTTCGGCAAAAGGGTATCTCGGGCAGATAAAAGACCTTGAAACACAGTCGGAAATTACGGCAAATCTTATGTCGCAACTTTACGTTTTGCCCAACTTCGAGATGCCTAAGAAGGACATTGTGCAGAGCAAAGATGCAAGCGGAAACATCGTTGCCGACTCTTGCGAACTGCGTCTGTACTATTTTACGCACTTCGGCGACTCGCTGGCACCAATCAAAATCACCACCTACGAGCTTGACCACCCCGTAAAGGAGGGCAAGAAATACCTCACCGACTTCGACCCAGAGGCGGAAGGATATCTTCGTACCGCAGCAAACAACGGATTAGAAGTAGCCAGCACCTACACACTGACGGAATTTACAGTGCCCGACAGCGTAAAGAAGGAGAAGAACTACGTGCCCAGTATCAAGGTAAGACTGAACAAACCGTACACCGACAAGGCAGGCAAGGTTTACAACAACTACGGTACGTATATGATGAACAAGTATTATGAAAATCCAAACGATTTCCGTAACATCTACAAGTTCCTCAACAACATCTGCCCAGGCTTCTACTTCAAGGTTACAAATGGGCTTGGCTCTATGGCTGCCATCGAAGCTGTGCAACTCGTAGTATACTATCGTTATAAGGACACGAAGGACAAAGACAAGATAAAAACAGGAGTTACCCAGTTCACCAGCACCGAGGAGGTGTTGCAGCTTACCAACTTCAAGTCCGACCAAGAGCAGCTGAAGGCATTGATAAACACCCCTGACGTATCGTATCTGAAGACTCCTGCGGGTCTCTTTACGGAAGTTGAGCTGCCCATCAATGAAATAATGAAAGGGCACGAAAACGATACATTGAACACAGCGAAGTTCGAACTCCAGAGAATAACGAACAAAAAGGCATCGAAATACAATATGGACATACCGACAAACGTCCTTATTCTGCCAACAGATTCGGCTGCCATATTCTTTGAAAAGAACAAACTCAACGACAACAAGACGTCGTTCATCGCTACCTACAATGCACAGAGCAACAGCTACAAGTTCAACAACGTGGCAGGAATCGTCAACTATTTCATACGCAACCGTGCCACTGCGGGTAGCAATCCTAATTGGGGAAAAGTGCTCGTGATACCCGTAGAATTGAAAACAACGAAAGATGAAAACAAAAATACCGTCATCAACAAAGTCTCATACTATATGGGACTCACCAGCACGATGCTGCTCGGAGGCGACAAGTCGAAAGGAAACATAAAGATGTCGGTCGTCTACAGCAAGTTCCATGGCAGATAACTTCTTGGAGAAACATTACGAAGAATACGAACAACGCAAAGCAGCGTGGATGCGAAAGAAGAAACACCTGAAGGCAAAAAAGGTGCGCAACATTCGCAAACCCGACGACGAAGCGTTATAAATACAGAAGTGGCAAGAAGAAACAAATGTGTTTCCCCTTGCCATTTTCTCTTTGGCACACCATTTGCAATACAAGTCTGAGAACAAGGCAAATGCCTTATAACACAAAAAGAAAGGTACAAGAATAATATGATAAATCAGTTTTCACCCAAAGTTTCAGAGGTTCTGTCCTACAGCCGCGAAGAAGCCGAACGATTGGCGAGCCGCGCAGTGGGTCCAGAACACATTATGCTCGCCATTCTACGAGAGAAAGAAGGGGCTGTAAGCAATATGTTTGGGAAATTACACCTCAATTTGGAGAACATAAAAAGTCAGTTGGAAGAACGTGTACGCAACGAAAACGAAGGTCAGTTGCCACTCTCCAACGATATGATGTTGAACGAACAGGCAAACAACATATTGAAGTTGGCAGTGCTCGAAGCACGCAGCCAGCGCACCCAAACGGTTGATGTTCAGCACCTATTGCTCGCCATTCTGCACGACAATGTGAACAATGGCGCAAAGGAAGTGCTGCAAAACAACGACCTCAACTACGCCAAGGCTCTCGAACATCTCTACCAACCCACCGACCCGATACAGGACGGCATTGGCATGGCAAGCGAAGACGAGGACGAAGACCCCATTATGAACCGACACAGTGGCAGCGGCGACGGCACGAGAACGGCGCAAGCCAATGCCCCAAAGGCAGGTACACCAGTGCTCGACAACTTCGGAACCGACCTCACGAAGGCGGCTGCGGAAGGCAAACTCGACCCTGTGGTGGGGCGTGAAAAGGAGATACAGCGCGTAAGCGAAATATTAGGCAGACGAAAGAAGAACAACCCTATCCTCATCGGCGAGCCCGGTGTGGGTAAAAGTGCTATTGTTGAAGAACTTGCACAACTCATCGTGAAGCGTATGACGTCGCCAATCCTTTTCAACAAACGTGTCGTAACCCTCGATTTGACAGGCGTTGTGGCAGGCACGAAGTATCGCGGACAGTTCGAGGAACGCATTCGTGCACTCATCAAGGAAATCGAACAGAACCCCGACGTCATCATCTTCATCGACGAAATACACACCCTCATCGGTGCAGGCTCTACCCCTGGCTCTATGGACGCTGCCAACATACTGAAACCAGCCCTCGCCCGTGGCACCATACAGTGCATCGGTGCAACGACGTTAGACGAATATCGCAACTCCATAGAGAAGGACGGCGCATTGGAACGCCGCTTCCAGAAGGTGCTCGTAGAACCGACAACGGTAGACGAAACCTTGCAGATTCTGAACAACATCAAAGACCGCTACGAGGCTCACCACCACGTCTCGTACACCGACGAAGCCATTACGGCGTGTGTCAAACTGACAGACCGCTACGTTACCGACCGCTTCTTCCCCGACAAGGCAATCGATGCAATGGACGAGGTAGGCTCTCGCGTACACCTGCAAAATGCACAGGTGCCAAGCGAAATCGTGGAACTGAAAAAGGAATTGGACGAAGCTGACAAGAACAAGAAGGAGGCGGTGAAGAACCAAAACTTCGAGTTGGCTGCCAACTTCCGCGACAAGCAGACCATATTAGAGCAAAAACTGCAGGACGCACAGCAGAGATGGGAGCGCGGCGACGACCACAACCGTGTGGAAGTGGACGAAGACAAGGTGGCTGACGTGGTGTCGATGATGACAGGCGTACCCGTACAGCGTATGCAGGAAAGCGAAGGCGTGCGACTTGTCAATATGGCAGACAATCTGAAACGAGAGGTTATCGCACAGGATAAAGCCATCGAAAAGATGGTGAAAGCCATTCAGCGCAACCGCGTAGGACTGAAAGACCCCAACCACCCCATAGGTGCGTTCATGTTCCTCGGTCCTACAGGCGTGGGCAAAACCTACTTGGCAAAGAAGTTAGCCGAAATTATGTTCGGCTCTAAAGATGCCCTTATCCGCATCGATATGAGCGAATATACCGAGAGCTTCAACACTTCCCGACTCATTGGTGCGCCTCCAGGATACGTGGGATACGAAGAAGGCGGACAGCTTACCGAGCAAGTGCGACGCCACCCCTACTCTATCGTCTTGCTCGACGAAATAGAGAAGGCACACGGCAACGTGTTCAACATGCTGTTGCAAGTGCTCGACGAGGGCAGACTCACCGACGGCAACGGACGACTGATTGACTTCCGCAACACCATTATTATAATGACGTCGAATGCGGGTACACGCCAGCTGAAGGAATTCGGACAAGGCGTGGGCTTCACGGCAGCGAATATCAACGGACTTTCGCACAACGAACAGGATAAGGAGCGTGCTCGTGCCATCATACAGAAAAGCCTGAGCAAGCAGTTTGCACCCGAATTTCTGAACCGTTTGGACGAAATCATCACCTTCGACCAGCTCGACCTCGCTGCCATCAAGTTGATTATCGACATCGAACTGCGCAGTCTCTTCAAGCGTGTAAAGGAACTCGGCTACGACATCACCATCACCGACAAGGCAAAAGAGTTTGTTGCCACGAAGGGATACGACGTCCAGTTCGGCGCACGCCCACTGAAACGTGCCATACAAAACTATATTGAAGACGGCATTTGCGAAAGAATACTTGCAGGAAAAGTCCACGAGGGCGACACCATCGCTATCGGCAAGAACCCTAACGCAGACGAACTTACGTTTAAGTAAAGGCGCAGGCGCAGCCAAAAGGCGTGCCCACATACAAGCAGAAATGCACCAATGGCACAGCAAGAACAGCATTGGTGCCCAACAATAAAAAAACCGTAGCATACCCCATCCTATGCTACGGTCTTTTTGTATATAGGCAAAAACAGACGATAAGAGTGTAAATATTTTTCACAAGCGCAGCTATCGCATAACCACCTGTATATCAACGCCTTGCAAAACCTATTGTTTTGCATTCCAAAAGCGTAGTATGGCCGAAGGTAAATATGTGAACGGAAAA
>OGWW01001484.1_pt1 | contig 12682 bp, 10 predicted proteins | sample 1576131 | NCBI WGS metagenome assembly OGWW01 (sample SAMEA3541576, study PRJEB24748) | human gut metagenome | biome: human gut; feature: human-associated habitat; material: faeces | place: China | collected 2012 | reverse complement strand
CCTTGACCAGTGCTTCGCAGCTGGCCGTGACGTCGGCGGGGGTCAGGTTGCGGACTGTTTCCAGAAACAATCGGTCAAGTGGTACAGCACGTAAAGTATCTTCGTTGTATCTGGCACCGAATGAGAGATAAAATCCATGTCGGATAAGTTGCAAAGCAAGAGGTTCTTTCCCTCGAAAACCATGTAATATCCAGGGAATAAGGCCAGGACTACGACCTTTCATCAAACTGATAACTTCCGTAGATTTCACATTATGAATTAAAACGGGCTTCAGCAGACGTTCTGCAATACCCAACTGCCGCAAGAAGATACATTCCTGAGCCGGTAACAATTCTTTATGTACCAGTTTATCAATACCGCACTCACCAACAGCCAATACCTGAGGATGCATAGCCAACTCCTCAAACAAACCCCAATCAATCTCATCCTCCAGTTCTACATCCCAGGGATGAATGCCTATTGAATAATATCGCCCCGGCTCCGGAGAAAATTCTTCATTGAGAAAACGAATATTCTTAATTGCAGAAAACGTACTTTCCGCCAAGTGATGGGTATGTATATCTAATAGCTCCATAAGCAATCAAGGCACAGGGTCATAGCCGGAACCACCCCATGGATGGCAACGCAGAATTCTTCTTACAGCCCAATAAAGCCCTTTGAATGGTCCATGTTTCTTGATCGCCTCAATAGCATACTGCGAACAGGTAGGAGTAAAGCGACAAGAAGGAGGGGTCATAGGTGAAATACAAGCCCGGTAAAAGTAAATAGGAAGCAACAATATGTAAGACAAAAAGCGCCTCATTCCAGCTTCTCTGCTATGCGGGCAAGCAAAATCTTCACCTTGTTCTCTATTTCAGCAGAGGAGAACAATTCATTCGACAGATAGATAAAAGCAACAGCCACCCCTTGTTCCTTCTCTTCCAAAGCCTGCCACAATCCACCCTTATTTTTACGGTAAGCTTCGCGTATCTGTCGTTTCACCCGATTGCGTTTCACAGCACGCTTAAACCGTTTTTTAGGAACACTGATAAGAATAGATGCAGGCACCTCCTGCCTGTCAACAGACATATACACTGCACGCAAAGGAAAGACAGAAAATGAACGCGAAGCCCCGCCTGCAAACATCTTCTCAATAACAATCTTACTATAGAGCCTTTCGGCCTTGCACAATGTATTCATCTTCTCTGGTTACAAGTTAAAAAAATTACGAGCTACAAGCACTAACACACGTACAATACGTAGCACCCGTAGCTCGTAGCCCGTAACTTATTCCTTTCTTTTATTTTCCCTTATTGTTTTCCTTAATAAACATATCCAGTGCAGCTGTCATAGAAGGAGCCTGCACAGTAGGAGCCTCCAGGTCTAAACGAAGGCCGGCATCACGAACAGCTTGTGCTGTAGTAGAGCCAAATGTTCCGATCTTAATATTCTTTTGATCAAAATCCGGAAAGTTCTTCTTTAATGAAGAAACGCCGGCAGGACTAAAGAACACCAACATATCATAGTCAAACTCTTCTCCCTCTCCAAAATCGTTGCTGACAGTACGATACATTACAACTTCCGTATGCTGAACATTATGCTTGTCCAGCAGGTTCTTAATGTCATCATTATGCACATCAGACATTGGCACAAGATACTTTTCAGTCTTATGCTTTACGATAGAAGGAATGAGATCCTCAATCTTACCCGTAGCTCCGAAAAAGATCTTACGCTTACGATATTGCACATACTTCTGTATGTATAGCGCGATTTGCTCCGTCACACAGAAATACTTCATCGTCTCCGGAATCGTCACACGAAGCTCCGTGCAAAGGTGGAAGAAATGATCAATCGCATGACGCGAAGTAAATATGACAGCTGTGTGGTCAAGTATTGACACCTTCTGTTGTCTAACCTCTTTAGCAGAAACACTTTCCACTTTGATAAAGGGGCGGAAATCTATTTTTACGCCATACTTCTCAGCAATGTCGTAATATGGAGATTTCTCCGAAGCAGGCTTAGGCTGCGACACAAGTACTTTCTTAATTTTCAACGTCCTAAAATTTTATTACCAATATATTGTTTAGCTCTCTCAAACCCTGATACAAAAGCAAACAGGGTATGATTTCAAGGGCACAAAAGTACAAAATTAAAAGGAAAATGCTGCTAATATTATCGAAAAAAAGCTTTAACCACTTATAGAACATCAATATTTTAGTAAAAATTATCAGAAACAATCCGATTGAAACTAAAAATATGATTTTCAGATCGAAGTAAACAAGGAACAATACGAATGGGAAAAGGGAAAATCCAAGATAATAGATCAATGTAGAATAAGATTCCAGCCAAAGGCTTGTCCGATTTTTGTCAAAAAACACCCATCCTAAAAAAGAATAGAGCATCCATTTAAACAATAGATAAAGCAAACAGGCAAGTATATAGACTCCAAGCAGCAGGCGGGGAGAGACTTCTTCCATCAAAGCCGGTTGCACATCATTGAAATAATTAAAAATACAGATTCCGCTCAAAATACAGGTTTGCAGTACTAACAACAACAGATACCGAACATCTGCTGCCGTAGAAACAGCAAAGATACTGGTACGTTCCCGATGCAGTACAAAATCCTTCGCCTGTTGAGAAAGAAACTTCTTACTACGTGCCAGTGCAAAAGAAGACAAAAAGAAACAAGTCAGCAATATCAATGCTACTACATCATCCGTACGGGGAGAGTAGGGGAGGGGCATTCCCTCAAAGCCCGATGTCAGCATTAACCACATACTCATATCGCAGCAAACTTTCGAATAGACGCATCCCAGACAGGAACCGTATATATCAGCTTCACAGCCTCTTCCGGTGTAGTAGCCACATGCCAGATCTCTCCGTGCTGACGCCTCATAAAGTTTTCGTCAATAGCACGCGTAAGCATATCGAGCAACGGATCAAAGAAACCATTCGTATTTAGTATAACAATCGGATTAAGATAAAGCCCCAACTGCTTCCAGGTAATAATTTCGAGTAACTCCTCCAATGTACCACAGCCACCGGGCAACGCAATAACGGCATCACTCAAATCAGCCATCAATTGCTTGCGCTCGTGCATACTTTCCACTTCTACCAGTTTACTTAATCCCGTGTGATGCCAACCCTGTTCTACCATAAACTTCGGAATCACTCCGGTCACCTCTCCACCATTTTCAAGAACAGCATCTGCCACCGAGCGCATCAGCCCGATACTACCTGCCCCATTAATGAGCCGGATACGGCGTTTGGCAAGCAATTGCCCCAACTGCCGGGCGGCATTAAAGTAAACCTCATCTATCTTGGTACTTGATGCGCTATAGACGCATACTGAATTTATCTGATTCATAAGTTGGCTCTCTCATTAGTTACGCTTGCAAAAGTACAGGATTTCATCAAGATAACCACAAAAGAGGCCAAGAATTAAAAACAGAAATATTAATTCAGAGAGTAACGCATATACAAGAAAACGTATATCTCAAGCAAAAAGAAAAGATGTCTTAATACAAATAATTAAAAGAAACTTAAGTATCCCTCCTCCAGTTTTCCTTTAGCATCCATATTTCAGACATCTTTTTAAGTCCACTCTATAAATATCATTTAAGGTACATCAATCGCCCCACAAGGTAAATCCAGCACTGCGCCATTCTCCATCTCAAATCCGGCACCGCTTCGTAACTTGATCAGACCGTTGTTTTTGACAACCACTGTACCTCCTTTCTGCACCACAAGCCGTGCATTCAGGATACTGCCTCCATCTACTTCAAGTGTAGCTCCCGAACGAACTATCACCGATGAAGTATTATTCAGCGTCATCGTCTTACCACTCGGAACCACCAGGCGTCCCGATTGTAATACCACGTTTCCGCAAGGAGATTCTCCATCCCATGTTTCATTGGCATTTATCAGCATTGGTTTACAAACTGTCGGGAAATACTCTCCGGTATTTTGCGGGTTACCACGCATAACGCTCCACTCTATCGCAGTAGAAACACCTTCGGTCTTCCATACATACAAACCTTTTTCATTACCAGCAATTAGTTCATTTTTTCCATCGTTATCAATATCTGCCACACAAGGGGTTTCCAGAAACTCTTTATCCGATATTATTGGAAATCCTACGATATTACTTCCGTCATTATGCAAAGCATAAATGAATTTTTTAGAACAGAAAACAATATCCGGTATAGCATCTCCATCCACATCAGCCAAGATTGGAGTATTCACATTGGCTGCCCAATCTATTTGTGGTAACAATCCATCAATAGGCGTGCTAAAAATCTCTTTTCCCGTATGTTTCCATGCCTTTACTACTCCACGACCTAATATCACAACTTCCAAATGCCCGTCATTATTAATATCACCTACTGACAAAGTATGGTCCAACGAATAAGAAGTTGTGTAAGGGATTGTCTGACTCCCATCCCAACCATCAACAGTTTTGTCTCCTTCCAGACTAATAGCATAAACATGACTGACAGCTACATTGTGCTGTGAAAAGACCAGTTCTTTTTTTCCATCTCCATTTAGGTCGCATACTACAGGAGCAGAGCCCAAATTAATGTCCCCTGCTCTCCAGAATGGATTTATCGTTAAAGGAGTTCCATCCTGTCGCCAAATATAAATACCCAAAGAATCATACGAAGCAATGATCTCTATTTGTCCGTCATTATCAAGATCAGCAACGGTTAAAGCAGAATAATTATAATCTTTTCTACTGGTAATATTAGCATTCGGATTCAATCGCCTCAGTTCATTCCCGTTATGATCCAAAATAAAGATATCAGAAGTTTGATGTGATTTAATAATAACCTCCATCGTCCCATCCGAACTTCCGTCTAAATTGGCTATTACCGGACTTTGATGCATTGAATATGGAATTTTCTTCTTCCACAGTAAATCCGGTTTATGATCTCCATCTTTATCAAATGGAGAATAACAATAAACTGCGTTTTTATCCATATAACTATTATCCCAAGATGATATCACTATATTTTGCTCTCCATTCCCAGCCAAATCCCCGAAAGCAGCCTGCCCTTTTATCATGATCGGTGTTTTGGCAAAGCCACTGACTGTAGTTACATTTCCATCAATATCAAATAATTCTTCACCCGTAGGCCGGAATCCCATCAAATAACCAGTACGAGTTTCATACCGATCCTCACAAAGCCAGAATATCTCCTGCTTGCCATCATTATCCACGTCGGCAATATTGGGGCAAGATTCAGATGAATAATTGCCTGCAGTAAGTTGTCGTGGAAACGGACTAACTACCGGATACGAAGTCCATGTCTGATAAGCAGCACTCCATTCACTTTCATTCCCATTAGCAGAAACTGCTGTAACTTTATAATGGTATATTGCCAGTTTGGCAAGATTTTCATCCAGATAATAAGTCGCAGTTAACGGAAATTTATTCAGCTTTTTGTATATTCCATTTTCTCCATTATCACTACGATATATATTATAGCTTATCAACTTTCCCATAGACGCCCAATACACATTAATCGAAGTACTATAAATCTGAGATTTTATAGTGGACACGTCTATCATGGCAGGCCTCAATAATGGATTCACAGGAAAGTTCCAAATCTTCCCATACTTATTGCTAACTTGCAATGTAAAATCCAATGCTCCTGTATAGTTACCTGATGTCTGGAATTGAAAAGCAACTGTATTTGTCTTTGTCTCAGTAAAAGGAATAGATGGATAAGCTACTTGTGTAGACGGACACGAAGCCTGTACATTGTTTGAGATAAGTACGACTTTCAATCCCGTAGCTTCAGCCCTTCCAATATTCATTAAGTCAATATTCATCTTCACCGTTTCACTTGTTTCCACTATAGTATTCCCATTGCTTGTCCAGATAATTTTTTGATTACCGATTTCAATTTCAGGAGCATAAATATTATCTATCTTAAGCGACTGAGTTTTAATTTCACCATTTACTGATATTTGTAGATTCAAGTTTATTCCACTGGAATTATTTCTCAAATGCTCCCCACTATCTTTATTTATTTTGAAAACGAACGGAGTAACAGATCCCACTACAGCATTACCGGCAATATTCCCAAATGTAGCATTAGCATTTACAATCTCTATATCATTGGATGTACTTACTAAAGATGTTGTTACTCCATTTAATGCGCTGTTTCCCGTATTTCTCAGTTTTACAGTCAATTCAATCGTTTCTCCGGCATCCAACTGCCCGTCACCATTTCCAATACTCGCACCAGTCCCTTTGTCATTGTAAATTAGATCTTCAACAGCTATAGCAGGTTCACTACCATTTTGCAATACTTGAATATCTCTTTCAACCGGTCTGAAATTATGGGCAGTGACTGTTACATTCACAACTCCCAATGTCTGTACAGGTACATTAATAGTATGACTTCCATTAGTTAGTTGATCCACAATATACAGTTCGTCCTTTTTCTGAATGCAGATTTTTGCAACATCATTTTGTGGTAAACCATTTATAACTACTGTTATAGTATTATTTCCGGTTTGTAGAGATTCTGGTGTTATTGAAACATTCAATGTGTTGGGAATATCGGTCCAGACTTGCATTTCGGGATCACCAAAAAGGTGGAACGCACAATTTGTATGAACATATTCCGTTTGTCTCCCTTCAAATTTATCCATAACTATTTGATATAAAGCGGCTAAATCATATCTATTAGAATCTCCTTGATATAATTCGGACAATAAAAAGCCAAATCTACCATGTTCGTCAGACCAACCATTATCTGTATTTCCCAAAAAAGCAACGGCTCCTTTGTTGGGATTATTTAGAAAATGTTCCGCGATACAATCTTTTGTAATATCTGCAGGAAAACATCCTCCCGACATTAGGATACTATAATAGCTCCCATTATCCAAATTGTCAACATCCCAATTTGATATTGATTCATTTTTATCTTTAGATGAAGTACCCATACTTCCCGGAGATGAATGATCCATATGATAAATTAGATGAAAATGATTCAAACCTGAATTTCCACCATTCTGTAAAGCTGCAACAAAATTAGTTTTATTCAGTTCTTCTCCTTTTTTTGATGAATCTACATATGTATCATTTGTATGTCTACCATTACAAACAGAAGTATTACTTTTACAATTGTAATGATCATAAATTAACCAACGATTTAATCCTTTTCCATTATAATAATTGGCAATTTCTTCTCTTCCACTATTAGACAAGTTACCTAAAGTATTTTCGCTTTTTGTAATAAAAGCATCCGCAGCCATAGAATTATTAATATAAGAATAATCAATATTCATATCAGCCTTTTCGTAGTGAATAACTTTATCTATAAATGCTTTGGCTTCTACCAAATTTTCGACAGGTGCTCTCCCTAATTTAAACGACCATCCAACATCATTACGATTATCATAATCTGTCGATTCAAAAAATATATTATTCCCATTAGAATTCCAATTTCCTCCCTCTACGCACGAATAATAAAAATCTGTAGCAACCCAATTAGAGCCTCCTTCTCTTGATTTTTTTATACGTGCAGGCACAATATTAGTATCACCACCTAACAACACGAACAAGCGGCCGTAATTCTGCCTCACATAAATCAAATAGTTACGTATTTTCTCTTGCAAATCACTTCCCGGATATGCAGAAGCAATATTTTCTACAGTTTCTATTATGGTCGGTATTCCTTTCTTTGTTTTCCAATCAGCCAATATTTGAAAAGTATCTTTTAAAGCTTCATTAGTAATAATCAAATACTCTGGAAATTGTATCCCAATAGTAGAACTTATATTATAAGTTGGTATCGTGTTTTTTATCACATAACTTTCTTTTCTTACCAGTTCTTTTATATTAGGAACTATATCTTTTAGCATTTCTTTATTGTCTATTACTGACCGAATATAATCTTGATCTAATTGATATAAATATTCCGATTGTTTCGCTACAGAATAAGAAGATATTGCAGCTTTTGTAACTGAATAATTTAAAGAAAAAGTAATATCACATACATATAATTCTCTACTTTTAGGAATATATTCCAATGGATAAAATTTAACTTTTACTAAATGATAACCAAAATCTTCTTTTTCTGATATAATTTCAGCGTATTTGCCCGGAAATGGATTTAGAGAATTATAAATAATGCTATCAGGGTCTACCCACTCTAAATCTTCTTGACCTACAGATACAGGAGGTTGAACTGGATATAATAAAATACCTTCTTTTAGTAATTGCTTTTTTACTTTTTTTACTTGCAAAGAGACTTGGGCGTTTATGGGCACAAGAAATGTCTTTATACAATAAGGTAATTGGGGAGCTCCAATAGTTTCTACATATCCTGATGCGGAAGTAATACTGACATATTTATCTATTTCTTGAAAAGTGAAATCTTTATTTTCTTCCCATTTTATTACACCCTCAATTTGTGCATATAATGTATTAACTACAATTATTGCTAACAAAAAGCATATATTTTTTTTCATATCTTTTCATTTTTGCAAAGTTTAAACACTTCTTCTTTTTTATCATCATAAACGACTTTTAGCAATAGTATACCTTGTTGATATAATCTATTCATATCAAAATGATAGAACCATCCATTAATTCCCTGTTCTGTTAACAGAGTACCTGATTGATTGTATAATTCAATTTTTACAATACGCTGTTCGCTTCTTATATGTAAAGTAGAACCATCCAATAATACAATAGTACTACCTCTCAATGCTCTATTAATAGAAACAAACTGTCCATTTATCATTTTAAACTCTTCCCATCCTACAGCATTACAATAATTTTCAAAACTACTATCAGGAATATATAACTTTATATTTTCAGGCATTCCGAAAGGATTACCAATAATCGTTGGAGGAATTATTGCATTACAAATTAGTTCATCTAAAGAACGATACTCATATTCCTGAGAATTATTTCGGGTTGGCGCTACTTCATTTATCCAGAAAGCACCTTCTTTGATTATTTTTAAAGTAGAAGGTAAAATGACCTTCCATGTATTAACCCATTCAAAAGCATATTCATTAATTATTTCAGTCCCTTCAGGAACCACATAATCTCCAGGTACTCTACCAGAAGGACATCTAAACAATTTTTTTCCATCAGAAGAAAATAAAACACCACCTATCAGCACACAATCAGTATTTTCATTTGTCAATTGAAATTCTTTAACTGTTGTTCCAGCAAAAATATCTTTTCCTATTTTATCCGGATAATTTCCCCAAATAATTGAACATATAGATGTGTGCAAGAAAGCACAATCTTCTATTTCTTTTAAAGATGATGGAAGAGTTACTTTAGACAAATTTGAATTATCATAAAAAGCTTTTTCACCTATTATTTCTGTACCTTCTGGTACTATATATTCTTCACCGACTTTATCTCGTGGATATTTAATTAACGTTTTTCCATCAGCCGAGAAAGTGACGCCATCAAACTCTACATCCTGAGCATACAATAAAGTTCCCCAAAATATGAAAATCATAAACGAAAATATTTTATTCATTACATCAACTATTTATAAAGTTTAAAAATATCTTCCGTACCATCTGCATAGATTACTTTCAATACAAAGAGTTCCGGAAATTGATTAGTAATCTCTTCACTGTAGCGATAACCATTCAAAGTATAGCTCACGATTTCTAAACCATTTAAATTATAGATCATTACTCTCGACAGTTCTTTTTCACTTGTCAAATTCAAATAACCATCAGTCAAACTTATTTTCAAAGTAGTAGGAGATAGTATCAGTTTTAAAGATGAAGGAGTTTCTACATCATTTATAGTCTTAAACTCTTTCCAACCTACAGTATTATAATATACATCAAAACTAATATCTGGTACATAGAGCTCTATTGCACGAGGATACGCAAACGGATCTCCAATAATAAGAGGAGGAGTAATAGTACGGCAAGTAACTCTCCATAATCTTCGATAATAAGGATCATCAGTTCTTGTTGGAATAGGAGAAATAACCCAAAAAGCATGATCGCCTATTTCTTTTAATGTAGAGGGTAATATGACATGTTGTAAGGTTGCACTTTCAAATGCTCTTTCTTCTACAAATTCAGTTCCTTCAGGAATTGAATATTCCCCGATATAATAATCTCCATCTTTTTGGGGAGGATATTTAAGTAATACTCTCTTGTCTTTAGAAAATAAAACTCCTTCTATTAATGAACAACCTAAATTATTATTTGATAATCTAAATTCTTTTATATGTGAATATTCAAAAATACCTTTACCTATTATTGCAGGAAAATTCGACCAAACAATGCAAGTAGCAGAACTTCCAGCAAAGGCATCATCCCTTATTTCTTTCAACGAGGTTGGTAAAGTTATCTCATGTAAATAGGCAGTACTTAAAAAAGCTTCTTCATCTATAATTTCCGTACCCTCCGGAATAACATATTTTTCATCTATTCTTTCTCTTGGATACTTAATTAATGTTTTCCCATCAGCGGAAAATATAACACCATCAATAATTACATTCTGAGAATACAATAGAGTACCCCAAAATATGAAAAACGTAAACTGTAATATTCTATTCATTATTCTTTCCGATTAAATTAATTAAAAGCTTAATTTGAGAACTTCACTATCTCCGTCTTTATAAATCACATGTAGTAAACCGAAAAATCCATCAAGAGAAGAAATATCACAAATCGTATGACAACTATTCACCTGATTCTTTTCACGTACAATACTCCCATTTAGATTGATTAATCTTACCGTATCCAATGGCTTTAAAGCTTCTATGCAAATTGCTCCATCCACACGATTAACTTTCAAAGAAGAAACTGAATTTTCAGAAACCCCTTGTGGAGGGCGAGGAGTTTCTATAGTTCCGAATGTATTCCATTGAGGAGTGGCTTTATATAATTCCTCACATCCTTTTGGAACAAATAAAGTGCTATAACCAACATTGTCTTCAGTAAAAACTTCACCTTCCAATTCGGGAGGAATTAATACATCACATTTAAAATTTAAATTATAAGATGATGACTTTGAACGTATTGGTATATCCTTATAAATATCATCAAATGCGTGCTCTCGAATTAAATGCACACTACCAGGAATGTAAATTCCAGAACGGAAGTAACAATCTTGAAATGCGTACCTGTCAATTATTTCAATATCCTCCAAATAACCAACTATAACTCCAGGAGCTATATGTACTATTTTCCCATCTTTTGAATAAACGAAGCCATTCTCTGATACTTGGCAAAAAGGATTTCCTTCACTAACTTCAAAGCACCTTTGAGTGGCTAATCCAAAAATATGATTTCCAATAATTGGAAACTTCCCTGTAATAATGAAATCGGATGGGCCATTATAAAATGCAGAATCGTTTATATGAGTCAATGTAGTTGGCAATGTCACTTTTTCAACCCAAGCTTCTGCAAATGCTTTTTTGCCTATGATTTTCGTTCCTTCCGGTATTATATATTCTTTATAGAACTTATCTGTAGGAAACTTTATTAATGTACTTCCATCTGCAGAAAAGATAACCCCATCAACAACTAAATTTTGAGCATACAATAAAGTGCCCCAAAATATGAAAATCGAAAATTGCAATATTCTATTCATAATTCTTTCCGATTAAATTAATTAAAAGTTTAATTTGATAACTTCTCTATCTCCATCCTCATAAATAACCTGTAGTAAACCGAAAAATCCATCAAGAAAAAAAAGTATTACAAGTAGTGTTATTACTATTAACCCTATTCTTTTCATATACAACACTTCCATTTAGATCGATTAATCTTACTGTTTCCAATGGTTTTAAAGTTTCTATGTAAATTGTTCCATCCACACGATTAATTTGCAAAGAAGAAACTGAATTTTCAGAGATTCCTTGTGGAGGTCTAGGAGTATACCCTTTTATAGTCCCAAACGTATTCCACTGAGAAGCAGTTTTATATAATTCTTCAGACTCTTTTAGAACAAACAAAGTACTATTGCCAACATTGTTTTCAGTAAACACCTCACCTTCCAACTCGGGAGGAGTCAATGCATCGCAAGTAAATTCAAAATTATAAAACGAAGGCTCTGAACGTGTTGGCAAATTAGGTTTTATATCATCAAAAGCATGTTCTCTAATTAAATACACACTATTAGGAATATCAACATATCCATAACGGAAGTAACAATCTTGAAAAGCATATCTATCAATTATTTCAATATCTTCCAAATAACCACGTATATCTATAGGAGCTATATGTATAGTTTTACCATCTTTGGAATATACAAAACCATTTCCTGATATTTGGCAATAAGGATTGCCTTCAGTAACTTCAAAATGCCTATCATTGGCCCAAACACGATTTCCAATAATGGGGAACTTCCCCATAAGAATAAAATCAGATGGACCATTATAAAATGCAGAATCATTTATATGAGTTAATGTAGTCGGGATTGTCACTTTCCCTATTTGAGCTCCTGCAAATGCTTTTTTACCTATAATTTCAGTACCTTCAGGTATTACATATTCTTTATAAAACTTATCTGTAGGATATTTTATTAGAGTCCTTCCATCTGCTGAAAAGGTAACTCCATCAACAACTACATTTTGAGAATACAATAAAGTACCCCAAAACATAAAAATCAAAAATTGTAATATTCTATTCATAATTCTTTCCGATTAAATTAATTAAAAGCTTAATTTGAGAACTTCACTATCTCCGT
>OGWW01001471.1_pt1 | contig 12767 bp, 8 predicted proteins | sample 1576131 | NCBI WGS metagenome assembly OGWW01 (sample SAMEA3541576, study PRJEB24748) | human gut metagenome | biome: human gut; feature: human-associated habitat; material: faeces | place: China | collected 2012 | reverse complement strand
CCTGCCGCTTCTGCAAGCTCCACATTGGAGGCAAACTGGCCACTCTCCAAAAGCTCCCCGATACGCTCTGCGGCGCTCTCCCAGGAAATGACCTGGGCAGACCTGTCATAACGGACAGACTTCCCGTGGGAAAGATGGATACCATCCTCGGCATACCATGCGCTCACACTGCCAAGGCCGTTGCCGCCGTGGTACAGCGTTTTCAGTATCTCGGCAATCTCAGCGGTGGTTTTCTGCTTTTCAAAGGCTGCAACCACACGCTCCCTCTGACGGTCTGTATTGCCGCCCAAACGCAGCACATGGTCGATGTCATTTTGGGCAAAAGAAAAAGCAGAGGATGTATGCGCTACATTCTCTGCTTCATCTATGGATTGGATCTGTTCCGCTTCGGAGAGGAACAGGTTTAGGGTCAGCTGTTGATAAGCTCCGCCATCAGGATTTCCTCGGCCTGAGCTTTGCAGGTGTTCATCAGCCCCACCCACTTCATGGGATCGCTGGCTTTCAGTTCCTCGGTGGCTCCCGCTTCCTTCGCCAGCTGGGGCATCATCTGCTCCAGTCTGCTCTGGGCGGTCTCGTCGATCTCGATGAGGTGCGGGTACAGCTTCTCGCTCAGCAACATCTGGTTGTAGAGGATGGGACGGTGTTCCTTCAGGTAGGTTTTCCTCATCCTGCCGTACTTGCCCAGGGGTTTCTCCGGCTGCTGGCTCAGCTTCAGGTCGGGAATCAGATAGTCTCCGTTCTGGATATAGGTCATGGGATTGTTCATCTTGTTTGCTCCTTTCTTGGTTGGCTTCGCGCTCTGCATTTCGGACGGTAACGCCGATCTGCCGCAGCACCTGCTGGTTGATCTGGCTGACCGCTGTTCCCAGCGCCCCGATGGTGGACGGGGTGTTGAAATCAAAGATCGCCATGAAATCTTCGTGGTCGAAGTAGCGTTCCGGCTCCAGTCCACAGCGGGACATCAAAGCGTAAGTGATGCTGACGGTGGCGGCTGCCTTGAACTGCACTCCGATGTTATACTCATCATATTCCTCCAAAAAGGAACCGTCAACGATATAGAAGAAGTCCTGCTGATGCTCCGTCCAGTATTCCTCGGCCAGTTTTCCGGCTACCTCCGTAAGCTGTCCGGCAAGGTCATCACCGGAAACATCATAGGTGCGCTCCAGCATGGCCTGCACGGAATCCAGATGGCGCTCCTCCAACTGCCACAGCCAGGGAGTGCGGGAATATTCACGGGTTCCGGTGTCGGAAATGTCAAAGACATAACGCAGGCGAGGTCTGTCCCCGGAATCATCCACCAGAGCGATTCCCTTGGAACCGCGCCTTACATAACGGCCCATCTTTTCATTCCACAAATCGTACTCCGCACAGGCGGTGGCGTCCGGTCGCTGGGCATAGATCATCAGCTGCTCATGGAACGGGTACTTGTAAAGGCGGGAAGCAGTAGTGAGAAACCCTGCCCATTCCTGCCAGCTCCCCGTGAGCTGTGTTGCCACCTTGTCCGCCATCTGTGCATATAGTTCAGCTTTGGTTGGCATAGTGTTCTGTCCTCCTTTCAGTTTTGGGGTAAAAAGGCGGGGTGGCAGATCGCCACCCCATCCCTGCGGTTATGTTGTTTACTGGTCAAAATCCGGGTACAGCTCCAGTTCGGCAAACTTCTCATCGGTCATCGCACAGAGCTTCGTAAGGGCGCTGTCGGTCAATTCCCTCAGTTCCGTTTCCTCCGGCGAAAGCTCGCCGCGCATCTCACGCAGACTGTCAATCAGCCCGGTGCGGCTGCCGGTATTGTAAATGCACATCAGGTTCATTTCCTCAAAAGTAAAGTTTCCCATATCAAATCTCCCTTTCCGCACTCTTTTTGGGTGCTGTCTTTTTGTGTTCTGTCTTGGGCTGGCCTTTCAGCTGCTCCATGACGGACTTTTTCTTTTCCCGTTCCTTCCGATGAACGGCATCAGCCAAGTCCATCAGGGAAATGGGCTGACCGCTTCGGGCCTGCTGTTCCAGCTCTGCCACCGTAGGCTCTTTTGCGCCATTGTTGATGATACCGTCGATCATGCCGTAATCGTCCTCCACGGCCATCTCCGCATTTTTCAGCGGATTTTCCGGCAGAAATCCGGGGATCTGGGTAAAACCAACACTGTCACAGTAATGACAGGATACCTTACCATCCTGCTTGATCGCAACGATGTCGCTGACACTCATGGAGGGACTGTGAAAGTCCACGGGCTTTTCCAGATTGAATTGCTGATATAGTTTTTCCAGCTGCTCCGGCACAGTGCCAGACTCCCTCAGAGGAGCTGTGTAAATGAGGTCATAATTGCTGCGGTCTATGGAAATGTTATGGGACTTTAACCAGTCCAGATTCATAAAGCGCACATTCTGCGGATCGTCACGACTTACCTGATAGATGGCAAAGCAATCTCTGTTCTGGGAGAGAAATGCCTGTTCGCGTTCCTGCTGATGTTCCTGACGCTCCATGACCTTTTCGTGGAACTGAGGGCTTTTCTCCCATTCCTCATGGTCCACACCGAAAAGACCGCCATGATCCATGATTTCCTGCGGATCAAACACCATGCTCTCCGTATTGTCCTCATGCAGCACATAGACGGTCAAACCGGCGGCATCCAGTTCCAGCGCCCGTTCTCTGGTAACAGGGAGCATCCCATCATAGGAGTAGCCATATTCCTGCATATCCGGTGTGGATACCTGCTCATCCGGCATGGGGTATTCATCCAGTGCCTGCTCCTGCGCTTCCGGCAGCTGAGAAGAAGCAGCCATCTGACTGGCCTCTGCCTGCATCTGCTGGTAGGCAGCTTCCTGCAAGGTCTCAATCATGGACAACGGTGCGTATTTTACCGAGTCTCTGCCCAAATCGTTGTCATCACAAATCTGGAGAACTGCCTTCATGCGGGAAAGCTCCGGCATATCCAGCTGACCACCATCCAGCTCTTTCATGGACGTAGCATCGTAAAGAGTATAGTCCCATCCGCTGTCACAAGGTTGGATATGAAGATAGGTAGTATCGTTGATCAGAAACAAAGCCTCCTGCTGGTTGGCATCCGCCCCCAGTACCTCCATTTCCGGTATGGCCGCAGCCAGTTCCTTTACCGCTTTCTGTACCAGTGGATTGTCACGGTAATAGTCGATTGCCTGAATAGTGTCCAGGTCAATGGTCTGCCCGGTCAAAATCGGAAACGGTCCTTCATAGTCGCTTCCGTCTTTCAGCTCAAAGCCAATCCCTTTGACCCCGTTCATTCGCTCTGCCGGAATTTCCTGATAGATGCGGACCGCCTCCTCCAAAGACAGGTTATCGTGGTATTCTCCGAGGTTTGGAAATTCCATGCACTCTGCTACATAGTAGGTCAGATCGCCGGTCGGCAGCCTATCAGATACCTTAATGGCATCTGCTGGCTGCTCTATCGGGGCGGTTTCCGGCTCTACCTTTGCATGAGGGTCGATTCCACGCTCTTTGCAGATTTCCTTATAGTGGCGCTCAATGTCGGAGATCAAAGTGCCGGAGGTTTTGTTGATGGTCTCCAAACTGGCTCTCAGCTCTTTCAGTTCCTTGCCCTGACTCCAGCTTGCAATATAGCCGAAGCTGTTTTCTCCGGTCTCGATGCCAAAATATTTGCAGACTGCATAGGAGATGCTTTCAGCCTCCACTTCCTCCGTGTGGCGATTTTTGATTGCCTGTTTTTCTGCGGTTGGATCTTCCTCAACTGCAAGACGCCATTCAAACTGATTTTCGTCCACATAGCGCCAATCCATATCAGAAGCAAACTGTTCGGCTTCTTTTTCTGTGGCAAAATCCAGCTTGAAATCATGCTTGGTTCCACCTTCACTCTCCTGCACAACCTTCCATGACGGTAGCATTTCATATTTTTTAGGGTCATGGAGCTTGCTGTGGGCAATCTCATGTACTGTGGCTGAAACCGTCTGCACCTCACTCATGCCCTGACGAATGGCAATTTTCTGATGATCAGCAGAAAAATAGCCGTCCGTATCAGCAGCCATTGCTTCAAAAGTAATCGGTACCGGTGCGCTGCGGCGCAGGGCCTCCATGAATGCCTCATAATTTGGCACATTGCCGGAAAGGGAGGAAGCAAGCTCCGGCAAAGGTTTCCCGTCGGTCTGGCTCACATCAAAGACCTTGACCGGGCGGAACATGGGAATCTCAATTTCTTTTTCCTCTGTGACGATCTTTCCGTCTTTATCCAGAATCGGAGCCTTGGTATCTGGGTCCAGCTTCTGCTCCTCGATTTTCTTCTTATACGGTGTTGGGGCAATGATGGTAATGCCATGCTCGCCCTTTTTTACATGACGCTCAAACTGGTCTTTCCACTTATTGTATCCGGCTACCAATGTAGCGTCCGGCTTCTGCATATAGATGAGCATGGTGTTGTTTACCGAATAGCGGTGGAAGCGGGACATGACGGACAGATAGCGCATATACTTTTCACTCTCAAACAGTTCTTTGATCCCCTGCTCGATGCCATCTGTGATTTCCCTTAGCCGCTCTCGGTTGGTGGGTTTGTTCTCAGCCATGATTTTCAATCTCCTTTCCAAGTGTGTGATTTCTGCTGTGTGTTCTGCAATCCATGCCTTTTGTTCTTCTTCACTTTCATAAAGAAAAAGGTCCAACAGGTACTCTACATAGGTTTTCTTCTGGATTGCTTCCACAAAACGGGGGTGCGGTTCTTCCTCCGGTGTCCGGGGAGAATTGTCGGCCTCCCATTTTTTCAGCAGATAGTAGTAATCGGACAGTACGCGATAACACCGCTGCCGGTCCTCCCGAAACTTTTGTGCCTCTGTTTTCTGCCGGACATATCTCCTACGGGGAGGGGCCTGACTGTCATAGATCAGGCCAAAGTCCTGTGCCAGTTTCTCCGCCGCTTCTTTTGGGGAGAGGTCAAAGAGCTTTGCGGTAAAGTCGATCACATCCCCATCTTCACCGCAGCCAAAGCAGTGGAACCGCTGGTCTACCTTCATGCTGGGGTTCTTATCATCGTGAAAGGGACAGCAGGCCATACCATTTCGTTTGACCTCGATCCCATAAAACGCTGCCGCTTCTCTGGTGCTGACCGACTGCTTGACTGCTTCAAATACATTCTCTGCCATGTGCCTTTAACTGCCGGACTTTCTCACAGGGGGCTGGTATCCGGCAGCTTTCGCACGCTCACTGGCAGCTTTGCGGCGTTCTGCGCTGTATGGCTCCCTGACTGATACACACCGCTTGGGGACGGTAAAGTTATGGGCGTCCTTTCGGGTGATCTGGTCGGGGTGCTTTTTTGCCAGCAGTTCCAGCTTCTCCATCAGACGGGGATCGTGGGTATAGACCTCAGCCATTGGTTCTGCCTGGTTATAGAGGAGAATGGTTTCCCGTTCCACTAAAGAGAGCTTCATCGGCTGCCTCCTTTCCGCTGGTCAAATTCCAGCTTGAAGTTGGCGTACTGTCCATCATCCTCCAAAACCACAGCGGCATCGTAGGTCTTTCCGGTTTTCTCCGAATATAGGCCCGTCACACGGACACGGCCATCGTTCAGCAGTGCAGACACCACAGCCTTGGTCGGCTGTTTTTTCTTGGCAGCCCACCATTTGTTGTTTTTCCAGATTGCAAATTTGCAAGAATCATTCTGACAGAAGAAGCCTTTTTGCAGTTCTGCAACTTCACCGCCGCAGCGAGGGCATTTGCCCACCACCTCACGGGGCGGAGTGAACAGGTACTCAGTTCCTTTGATGACCTGATAAGTTCCCACCAGATCTTTCAGCATGGTGCTGATCCCGTCCAAAAACTCCTCCGGGGCAAGCTGCCCGCGCTCGATCTCGCCCAGTCGGTACTCCCACTCGGCAGTCAGAAGCGGCGATTGCAGTTGTTCCGGCAGAACGGTGATCAGGGAAACTGCATCGTGGGAAGGGAGAAGCTGCACCGTTTTCCTGCTCTTTTTTCGTTCCAGAAAACCGGCAGATACCAGCTTTTCCAAAATACCGGCACGGGTGGCCGGTGTCCCCAGACCTTTTCGCTCGGCATCCTCCGGCATATCCTCTTTTCCGGCAGTCTCCATCGCGGACAATAGGGTGTCCTCCGTAAAGTGCAGGGGCGGACTGCTTTTGCCTTCTTTGACGATTGCAGCAACAACTGAAAGGGTCTGTCCTTCGGTCAGCTCCGGCAGGGCTTTCTCTGCGCCCTCTTTTTTCGGCTCTGCATCCTTCATTTTGGCACGGTAGGCGTCCTCCAGTGCTTTCCATCCGGGGTGCTTCACCGTTTTTCCTTTGGCGGTAAACTCCCCACCGGCACACGCTGCAATCACAACGGTTTCCGAATAGATATGGGGCTGGGCTACGGCGCACATCAGACGCAGGGCCACCAGCTCCAGCACCGCTTTTTCTCCCGCAGGAAGGGCAGAAAGGTCTGCATCCTTGAGATTTCTGGTAGGGATTACTGCGTGGTGGTCGGTTACTTTCTTATCGTTGATGACTGTCTGCGGATCACAGGTAATGGCGATCCCTTTGCGAAACGGCATAGCATTGGCAACCAGATTCACCAGCACCGGCAGGCTGTCTGCCATATCACCGGTCAGATAGCGGCTGTCAGTACGGGGATAGGTGCAGAGCTTCTTTTCATACAGGCTTTGCAGATAGTCCAGGGTCTGCTGGGCCGTAAATCCAAGCAGGCGGTTGGCATCTCTTTGCAGAGTAGTCAGGTCATAAAGGGCAGGTGGCTTTTCGAGCTTTTCCTTACACTCCACCTTTTTGATTGTGACAGCTGCATCCTGGCAAGCTTCTTTCAGCTGCTCTGCGCTTGCTCGGTCACTTATGCGCTCCCCGGATATGGTAAGACCGGGCAGCTCCAGCGCCACGGTATAAAAGGGAACCGGCTTAAAGGTGTCGATCTCAGCTTCTCGCTGGACAATCAGTGCCAGCGTTGGGGACATCACGCGCCCGATGTTGAGGGTGCGGTGGTACAGCACGGAAAAAAGCCTTGTGGCATTGATCCCCACCAGCCAGTCGGCCTTGGCACGGCAGAGAGCAGCATCCCGAAGTCCATCATAATCTACACCTGGGCGCAGGTTTGCAAAGCCCTCCCTTATGGCGGAATCCTCCATCGAAGAAATCCAGAGCCTTTTCATCGGCTTTTGGCAGCCTGCCAGCTCATAGACGCTGCGGAAGATCAGCTCGCCCTCGCGTCCGGCATCACAGGCATTTACCACCTCCGTCACATCCGGGGCGTTCATCAGCTTTTTGAGAATATCAAACTGCTTTTTCTTATCCTTTCCCACTACCATCTGCCAATGCTCCGGCAGAATAGGCAGGTCATCATATCGCCACTTGGCATACTTGGAGTCATAGCTGTCTGCATCCGCAAGACCGGCCAGGTGGCCCACGCACCAGCTGACACGCCAGCCGTTACCCTCCAGATACCCATCCTTACGAGCAGTTGCACCGATTACCGTAGCCAGACTTTGTGCAACCGATGGTTTTTCAGCAATCACTAAATTCATAATCTTCAGCCTCCCATTCTTCCCGCACAGGCGTGTGCAGTTTTTTCTCTATGCTGTTTTCCTCATCCAGTAGCAGGTTATAACCAAACCGGTAGTCATAGCGGTACAGTTTCCCCAGCAGGTCATTGATGATGATACGGCAAGCCAAAATGACACGGGTTTTATCCACCTGCATCAGCTGGTAGCGTTGATAATTGCTGTAATATTCTTCGTGACGGCGGGTATTGCAGGCGGCATCTTCAAGTAAACTATCTACTGCATCCTGACAACCATCTTCTTTTTCCCCTTCCATGCAGTTCAGAAGTTCCATCATCAAGGGAAAGCTCTGTTCATCCATAGGAGCTTCTACTGCAAGAAAACCGATCAAAGCGGATAAGAGCAGATGAGCCGCCGTCTGTTCTTGTTCCGTCAAAACGGCCATTGTTTTCTCCGCATTTGGCAGGATCTTTTCTTCCACAAAATCTGCCGCGTCACCGGAATAAAGCTGACGGATAGAATCTATGGACAATGAAACTGTCATGGTATCTAAGGAGAAATCAAAGGGGTCATCTTGCTTTGGCTTTCTCCAAAGTTTGTTTAACATGGTAGAAAGAATGTCGCCGCCAAAATACACAGCAATTACCAGCAGGTCAAAAACAGCAATCAGCTTGATAAATATAATCAGAACACTCATTTTTTTCGTTTCCTTTCTTTGAGCCAGCGTTCCATCTCACGATGGCAGATACCTACGCAGGGACTTCCATAACTCCCGCAACCATAGCAGGGGTGGTTGTGGGATAAAGAATGAGGACGGGAAGTTTCCCTCCCGCCCTCCGGCCTGCGTGTCATCATGCGTTCATAGGGACTGTCTGTGAAACGGGTCATTTCACGCTGTCCTCGTCATCTTCTTCTGTGCTGCCCCCATCAGCGTCCGGTTCGTCCGACTCCTCATCCTCGGTTTCCCATTCCTCGGAATCTTCCTCGCCATAATCATAATCGTCCAGACTGTCATTGCCCTTGGTCTTAGGCTTGTTCTTAACGAGCTTCAAGTAGGCAAATACGCCACCGCCACCAAGCAGAGCCAGCAAAAGGACTATCGCAGCCGGGTTCAATCCGGCAGGCTTCTCCTTTTCCGGCTCCGATGTTTCTGCCGGAGGTTCCGGTGCTTTGCCCGTACATTTACTCTTATCAGTTACACAGACCGGGCAGGCCGTATTGACTGCCCCTGCTTCACATTTTGTCGTGCAGCTACACACAGCAGGCGGCTCCTCTTTGACATTTTCATCTTCCATCAGTGCCATCAAATCCGCTTCATCCACCTGGTTCAGAAAGTGAACAGCAGTCTTTTTATCCTCATTCGCCCTGTCAATCAGGATGTAAAAGTAATTTCCGGCTTTGGTCGTAACAGTAATAAGCTGCTTATTGCCTCCAAAATCATCCACCAGTGCCGCATTCCCCTCCGGTGTAAGTGCCGGTGCTGGTTCTGTTTCTTCCACAGTAACATTGCTGTCATTGGTAGAATCCTCTGCCGGTGCCGCCGGAGCCTGTTCTGACCCCTGTGCAAAAGCAGGGATCGTAAAGCCAAATGCCACAACCATTGTCAGGCAAAGGGCGGAAAGTGTTCGGAGCAATCGTTTATTCCTCATAGCTGTTTTCCTCCTGTTCATTATTGTCATCAGCCAAACTGCCGGGAACTGTGCCACCGGACAGCATGGCGCTCAACTGGGTCGGGGTCATACGCAGGGCGCGCACCATCTGGACGATCTCCAGATTTTCTGCCTCGGTTTTCTGTGCTTCCAGCGCCTTGAGCTTTTCCTGATACTCTGCGATCTTCTCGCGGACCTTTGTAATCTCCTGGTCAATGCGCTCAATTTTGTTCTTTGCCATCGTCTATCACTCCTTCTTAAAAATCTCTGTTACCAGTTCATCAGGCCGTAGCCCTTAATGCTTTGATAATTCAGGTCATAACTTTTGATCTTGCAGGCATCTCCGGAATTTCCCTCCACGGTATAAACACGGCTGCCATCCGTACCGATCACGATACCCACATGGTCTGCTGTCCCATCCAAATCCCAATCAAAGAAAATTGCATCTCCGGGAGCCAGATTGTTATAGCCTCTTGCCCCCCATTGTCCATGAGACTGGAACCACGGAACGCCCTGCCACTCGCAGCCTGCAAAGCGCGGCTCACTTTTTCCAGCCTGGTTATAACACCAGGATACAAAGCAGGCGCACCACTCCACGCGGCTGTCAAAGCCATACCAGCTCCAATAAGGATAGCCGCCCACATTGCCGACCTGACGCTTGGCCAGTTCCACCAGCTGAGGATTGCCGGGGCGGGTACCGTTAATGAACTGCACACCGGACAGATCTTCCGAACCGCTGGTATCAGGGGAGCCGCCGCCAAACAACAGCGGCTTATTGCCCATGGTCTGCCGGTAGACCTGATACATTTTCATCTGCTCCGGGGTCAGAAGTTCCGACACCACAGCGGAAATGGGCTTGCTGGCGAGTTTCACATTCAAAATGTAATACTCATAGGGAACTTCTTCTGAGGTGGTCTCACCGGTCTCCGGGTCGGTGGAGGTCTCCGTGCGGTAGCGAATCTCCACTTCCTCAGTAAGCGTCAGCTGATACTGTGCTGCAAACACACGCGCCAGCTCTGCCTGAGCGCTCTGCCGGGTGTAGCCTTGCAAGACGGCAGAGAGAAATGCTGCCAGCTCATGAGGGTCATGGCCGATCATACCAAGGTCATAGCGATACTCGTCATACCCTGGGTGACTGCTTTCAATGTTGTCGATTTCCTCCTGCAACTGGGCTTCTCTGGCTGCATAATCTGCCTCCACCGCCAGCATTTCCGGGTCATCCGACGGATAGGTGGTGCCGGAGAGAACGGAACCGATGCTCTGCGCCATCATGGAGCAGGAGGACATGGTATTCATCAGCATACAGGTAATGAGGAACAAAACCCCTGCCATCAGGAAACCCTTCTTGTGGCGCATGACGAATGCCCCTGCCTGCTGTGCCTTTTCTTTTACCGTCCTTGCGGCTTTTCCTGTTTTGGATGCAGCCTGGGCGGTATTTCCAGCAGTCTGACCGGCATGTTTGGCGGCGGCATACTGCTTTTTGATGGCCTGCTTTTGCTGCCAGCGGGAAAGTGGATTGCTGGCAAACTGGGGATTTTCCTGCAAAGATTTCTGGTACAGAACATTTACATTTGCCTTTTCCAGTTGGCGCTCTGCCTGTGCTGCTTTGCGGTACGGCTTCAGCTTGTGGCTGCGATAGCCCTCCCGCACCAGATAAGCGCCGGTCTCCACCGCTTCCTCGGACTTGTGGGCGCTTTCCACGCCCACATTGTCCTGTTCTGTTTCCCGGATCTCTTTGTGGAGCTTGCCCGCAACCAGATGGACGGGAGCTTCCTTGACCCCTTGAGAAAGTTTGGAGGGTGGCTTTTTCTTGTCCTCAAAGGTCAGCTTCGAGGTCTTTTTTCCGGTATCCGGGTCGATGACCGTCTGCCTGACCTTTTTCTTTGGGATATTGGCCTGCGCCTTATCTGCTCTGGCCGCAGCTTTCTCCGCTTTACGGATCGGCTTTTCCAGTGCAGGGTCAGACCGTTCCTCATCAGTAAAGCGCAGGCGCGGCTCCTTATTCAAACCATTCTCCCAGCATGAGGGAGGACATCATGTAGTGCAGCTCTGCATAAATGGCCATTCCCACAGGATCGTTGAACATACAACCGGACAGGTAGGCGTAAAACTGTGCCACCACATCGGACAGGATTTTCGCTTCGGTTCCTTCCAGAACCAGACCACCCATACCTTCCTTGGCACGGATGGTGCTCCAGACCTCTGCCAGACGGAGCAGCCCCACCTGACCGGTCTCATTCAGTTCGGCTGCCTGATCTGCCGCCGTGCGGCACTCACTTACCGCATCGGCCATGACCGTAAGCAGCTGGCTGCGTTGGGCATTTACCGCCCTGTCAAAAAACATCAGCGGGTTTTTATTCAAAATGTTGGGGTTCATCATCATTCATCCTCCTTCTTTTTCAGTTCCTGGGGTTTGGTGGTCATAATGCGGTACAGCTCGGTATTCTTCGGGAAGTGGTCCACGAAAGGCAGAATTGTGGAGCCATAGAACAGCAGGCCCTCGCCCTCACCGGAGTGGGTCACATAGCTAAGCTGGTGCGTGGAAATGCCCAGCTGCTTGGCGAGAATCTGGCGGTCTCCGCCTGCCTGGTTGAGCATATACACGAAGTCGGAGTTTTCAAAGATGTTCTCTACCTCGCGGCTGCTCAAAAGGTCTTTGACATTCTGAGTAATACCTGTCGGAATACCGCCCCATTTACGGAATCGCTTCCAGATTTCCACCGTATAGGCAGCGGTCTGTTCCTCCTTCAAAAGCAAGTGCATCTCGTCGATGTAGTAACGGGTAGACTTGTGGGCAGCGCGGTTAATGGTAACGCGGTTCCACACCTGATCCTGTACCACCAGCATACCGATTTTCTTGAGCTGCTTGCCCAGTTCCTTGATGTCATAGCAGACAATGCGGTTGTTGATGTCCACATTGCTCTGGTGGTTGAACACATTGAGGGAGCCGGTTACATAGATTTCAAGAGCCGTAGCGATATACTGGGCTTCCTTTTCCTCCTGTTCCCGAAGCAGGTTATATAGGTCCTCCAGTATGGGCATATTCTCCGGGCGCGGGTCATTGAGGTAGGTCTGATAGACCAGACGCACACAGCGGTCAATGATGGTTTTCTGCACCGGCTGCAAGCCCTCCTTACCGCCCACGATCAGCTCACACAAGCTGAGGATAAAGTCAGACTTGAGGGACAGCGGGCTTTCATCATCCGAATAGTCCAGATTCAGATCCATCGGATTGATGTAGTTGGTGGAGGTAGGCGAGATCTTGATGACCTGCCCATGCAGACGCTCAACAAGAGGTGCGTACTCCGCTTCCGGGTCACAGATGATAACATCATCACTGGTAAGCAAAAAGCAGTTGGCGATTTCTCGTTTTGCGCTGAAGGACTTACCGGAACCCGGCGTACCCAAAATCAAGCCGTTGGGGTTTTTCAGCAGCTTTCTGTCCACCATGATGAGGTTGTTGGACAGAGCATTGATGCCATAGTACAGGGCTTCTTTCCCGTTCTGGAACAGTTCCTGCGTAGTAAAGGGTACAAAGATAGCTGTGGAACTGGTGGTCAGTCCTCGCTGAATCTCAATCTGATTGAGCCCCAGAGGCAGACAGCTCATCAGCCCTTCTTCCTGCTGGAAGTCCAGCCTGGTC
>OGWW01001461.1_pt1 | contig 12804 bp, 9 predicted proteins | sample 1576131 | NCBI WGS metagenome assembly OGWW01 (sample SAMEA3541576, study PRJEB24748) | human gut metagenome | biome: human gut; feature: human-associated habitat; material: faeces | place: China | collected 2012 | reverse complement strand
ATGTTGAAGGGTCGTGCCTACTATTATGAATACTGCAAGGGTGGCAAAACAGGATATACTGATGAATCACAGAATACACTTGTTACATTTGCAGAAAAAGACGGTATGCGTCTTATATGCGTTGTATTTAAGGAAGCCACAGATGAGATAAGATATGTTGATACAAGAACCCTTTTTGACTGGGGATTTTCCAATTTCCAGAAATCAACAACAACCGGAAGCCAGCTCGGAGCAATGTTCTCTAATGACAACTATTACAACTCGGCTGTTTTCTCAACTCTTTCACTAAACTTTGGACTAAATGCTTCATTTATCACAATACCTAATAAAAGTTCATTGTCAAATGTATCAATGACGGTTGATGATAATTATGACATGACCAATGAGAATGGTGTTATGACAACACATCTTAAGTTCTTATACAATGATAATACTGTCGGCACAACTACACTTAATATATCTGCTGCCGGAACAGATACCGGAAGCCTGCTGCCATACATTAATAATGATGTTTCATCATCTTATAAACCGAAAACATGTATCAGAATTAATATATGGATACTTGTTGGAATTGGTGCCGTTATTCTTTTTATCATCTACATTATTGAAGAACGGGCAAGAAGAAAAAGACAGCGAAGACACTATAACAGAAGAAGACGCAGATTATAATAAACAGAGGATTCGGAGCTAAACCCTGAATCCTCTGTTTTCTATATTATCAGTCTGTGTTTCATTACTAATTCCACCTTTTGAATATGTAAGGCCTGAATATACAGCCTGTGTATTCTTCATAAGCGGCTCAGAATCATCCTGTTTACTAACCTCATAAAAGGATGCCCTGAGTTTCTTTAAAAGCCCTGTAATTCTGTTAATCTCATTATTATCAAGACTTACAGATGCTGAAATAAGTGACCTCTTCATATGATTATATATTACAAAAAGATTAGCTGATATCTCATACTGCATATCAAGTCCGCATATAAGCTGGTCTATAACCTTCTGCGCCATATATATATTATTATGTGCCTGCTCAGCACTATCACTCTCACATGCATCATTAAGATATTCTATAGCCATATCATACAGAATCACAACAAGCTGTGATGCTGTAGCCTGTGTAATTCTATACTGAAATGTCTTAATTGTTTCTTTAGTCATAGCATCCCTTTCCTATATAACCATTGAATCTTAAACTACTGTAATAACTGTAATACCTGTGAAGGTCTTTCATTAGCCTGTGCAAGTATTGACGTAGCTGCCTGTGTAAGAACTGTTTCAGAAGTATAAGTAGTCATCTCTTCTGACATATCAGTATCTATCATTGTTGATAATGACTTGGTAAGGTTCTCACTTGAAACCTCAAGGTTATTAGTTGTATGATCAAATCTGTTCTCGTATGCACCAATTCTTGAACGTATTTTATTAGTCTTATTAATAGCTTCATCTACAGTAGATATCGCCCTTGATGCTGTATACTGAGTCATGACATTCATATGCTCCGTGCCAAGTGAATACGTTGTTATTGCCGGAATATCAATAACAATAACCTGATCCTGATTAGCACCTACATGTATGCTCATAGTTCCAACGTCTGTGACTTCCTGACTTATAGTTCTCGCTGTACCTGCACCTGCAGCTGACTGTCCATCATTGTTACTATCGTCAAATACAGTACCTGCCGCATTACCCGGAACATCCATTGAAAACTCTTTGTTATTAACATCTGTTACTGTAATTACAGTACCCTTTGTTGAAAGAATTGCCGAATCCGCAAACCCAATTCGCTTCCCATCATCTCCTGTAGCAATCTCTGCCTTAACATCGCTTCCTTCTACATATATACCATCTTGTGTTGCTGCCTGTGGCATTCCCAAAATATCTGCAAGCTCTGCATTATCACATGTTATATTCATCTTCTGGTCACTTCCATACTGGTTAGTCATAATAACAAGTGTTGAACCAGCATAATCGGCTGTTGGCACATAACCTGCATAATCAGTACCATTAGCTGCTGTATCATTATTAAGGTCTTTAACTGTAAATGCAGAACCACCTGTGATGTTAACTCCGTCAATAATCTTTCCCATCACCTTATCAAGTGTATCACCTTCGGAAATGCTTATCTTGTAACCGTTAATGCTTATTGTTCCTTCCTGTTCTTTTGTTATAGAAGCTGTTGATGACATAGTAATACTTCCTGCTCCTACCGCTATAGCCTGTCTTGCGTCCTCAGTAACAGTTATTCCATATACACCTGCTGTATAGCTGTCAGATACAGAAAGCTGATTAACTCCCTGAAGGTCTGAATATACTCTTCTTGAAAGATTACCGTTAATAAGAGACTGTGTATTGAATTCTGTCTGATCAGATATTCTGTCAATCTCATTATTAATCTGTTCTATCTCTTTCTGTATAGCTTCTCTTTCATCATCTGAATTAACATCATTAGCAGCCTGAACGCTAAGCTCCTTTAATCTTGTGAGCATACTCTGGATTTCGGTAATTGCGCCTTCTGCTGTATTTAAAACAGAAACTCCATCAGCTGTATTATTCTGAGCCTGACTAAGACCTCTTATCTGTGCTCTCATCTTTTCAGAAATAGCACATCCTGCAGCATCGTCCTTAGAGCCATTTATCTTGTATCCTGATGATAATCTTTCAATTGATGTTGACAGATTATTCTGTGATTTCTGTAATGCATTGTTGGCAACAATCGCTGCCACATTAGTTCCTATTCTCATATCTTAACCTTTCTGTCTGTCCAATTTACCTGTTCATGCTCTATATATCGGACTTTCTGTGCAAATATTTAACCTGCAAGCAGTTTTACAATCTGTGCTGCAATTTCATACAGCTTATCTGTTGCCACACTGTCAGCCGCTGCTTCATAAGTCACATATGGCACGTCTGACGATTTTGTAATGTTGACGGCCACATTTGTAAATCCAAATGCTTCTTTTAAAGATTCTTCCATATCATCAAGAAGCCGGCATCCTTCATCCGAAACTGCTGTGTCACTTACAATGTACATACCAAGGCTTTCTCTGTCAGCCTTTGCCTCAACAGAAACTTTTCCTAATACGCTGCTTAGCATGTTTACAGATATACGACCTTTATTGTCGTCATCCTGAACCAATGTAAGCTTCAACATACCTGTACTTCCTGAATCTGTTATATATGGTATTCTGTAATCATGCCTTAATGCCAGATTCTTAATATATCCTATTGTTCTGTCCTTAAGCCTTAAATCCAGAAATTCCTCGTAATTGACATCTATCTGTGTGTCAAGGTCCCCCGCTTTGGAAAGAACCTCCTGAAGTTCTTCCTCTGTCTCATCTTTCATTTCTTCATACATAAGTGACAGTTTTTCTTTATGTCCGATTTTTTCAATCGAATCCCTTGCATAATCACGTGTTGTCTTAATGCCCCTGATATCCGGGAACTGTCCCGATTCTAAAAATGCTTTAACAGCCTGTATGTTACCACTGTTTATTTCTGTATCTGCATTTCTTATCTGCCTTAATACATCAGCTCCTGCCTGTACTGCTGCCTGCTGTTCCTTAAGATATTCCTCATAATATTGTTCCTCGGCTGCCGCATCATAGTTGTCCTCCAACTGTTCAATAAACATTTCAACAGACTGTTCTCCGATTCCGGATGAGTTATCCACATTCTTTAATGTATTCGGGGTAACTAATCCACCATTTGCCATAAATAATGCACTGTAATAGTTAGCAATTCCGCTTACCTCTGCCATTCCTGTATTCTCATCAATAACAGCGTCCATGTCATAATGCTTTCTTGAATTATATGCAGTCATAAGATTATTCATAGTGACCTCAGCTCCCTGCTTAATCAGCGCACCTGCTGCCACTCCGGCATCTCTGGTGAATATATTCATCATCTGGTATATTCCTATAAACTGCTTTCTCTGCTCTTTAGTAATACCATTGGTACGGTCAAGCTTATAAAGAAACTTTGAAAACTTCTCCTCATTATCCTTAGATGCTTTATCATTAGCCTCTGTAAGATATTCGTTGACTTCCTCAATTGAAGCATTCATTGGATTTACTCCGTCTTTTATCATATTAAGAACTGTCTCTGGTTTCATATTCTTAATAAGATTATTAATCATTGCATTAACAGATTTGACTATCTCTACATTTTCCTTTGTCATATCCATGTTATTAGCAGCCAGTACCTTTATTGCTTCCTTGTCCTCATCAGTTCCCTCAAGTCCAAGCTCCCTAATAATATCATCCGCACTTCCCTGTACTGCCTTCTTTAATGAATCACCTAAATCGCCTCTTATCTGAGTTCCGACTGCCTCATAAGTTTCATTCATCTTGTCAAACATACTGGCAAATACACGCGCAGGATTTCTTACTATCTCATTCAATGTCTTTCTTGCTTCAAGAACATCTGTATATGCAATCTGCGCTTCTTCATACATTTCATCCGCCTGTTCATATTCCATAAGCATTGAATTAAGCTCATCTATCGGAGTTGTAAGAATAGAAATGTTATTCTTAACGAGATATATGGACGCATTCGCACTCATAAGAACCCTTGCTGTTACAAGCGTGTCGTACGCCTTATCTGCTGCCTGCTGTACATCAGATGCCTGATTTCTAACTTCACTATTTCCTGTGCTTACTGTTGCTGCACTGTATTCAATTCTGAAGCTTCTTGCATCCATCTCCAGCTTAAGGCTTGCTATTGTAAATGTTTCCCCTTTTGATACCACATTTGCAACATCTGAATACTCTGCCCTGTTAATAGTATCAAGAGCTGTCCTTATATCATCAATTGGCGAACCTGTAACGAGCGTATTCTCTGCCTTGCCTCCAAGCTTCATGTTATCAAGTATCTTATTAAGCATTTCATCAGGGTCAGCCTGAATCTTTTCAATATCTATCGCATCAAGCTGTGCCTTATATTCAAGATTTTCTTTAGTAACAGGAATCTGTGCATTAATAAATGCTCTTGCATCCGCAAGTGTATTATCATTAACCTCAAGACCTGACGAAGCAATTATCTTCTCAATTCCCGGCCTTAAAGCTTCAAAATCAGCGTCAGATATTGCATCTGTGCACTTTCCTATTGTAACGCCATCCGCACTGATACTTGATGAGGTTGCCGCCTGTGCCTGATATATTCCAGCAATTGAAGGCTCTATGCGATTAGCAACCATGTAATTCTTTGTGTTCTCTGATAATGGCTTTAACTCTTTACTCTTTTCAAGTGTGCCTTTAACCTCAGCAACACTTTCATCATTGACAGCTATATCTGCTCCCTGCATACGGCTCTCGACACTTGCCGCTGTTGCTGCACTTCCAGTCACACTCTCAATCTTATCCTTGGAAACTGCTGTTCCATAATTAACATAATCATCAGAGTGCATCGCAAGTTCAATCTTAATTTTCTCAATAATATTAACCATATCATCTGGTGTAGCATCTGTAAGATTAAAGCCGTTCTCATCTAGCTTTACCGCATCAGCACCTGATAACTTCATCATCAATGCCTTAAGGCTTATCTTTGCACTGGAAGCACTCGCCATAATCTGGCTCTTTACATCATCTGCCTCCTTAAGAAGTCCCTCATATGTATTGTCAGTTGCAGCTGTCACACTGCCAGAGATTACCACTCCTGCAAATGAGCCTGCCACACCTTCACTTTTAACCGCCTTATTTTCTTTATAATTAATAGATGTTCCCTGTGCCGCAACATCTTTATTAAAATTCGCGCCTGAAACTGTATATGTCATATTCTGCTGCCTTTCTTATTTACTATCTGAAACAATCACTCATTGTCATATAATAAATATTTCGGCAGATATGGTGGGATAATTGAGAGATATATTATATCAAATAAAAAGGAAGCTAATTCAGAATTAATAAAAATCCAAACCAGCTCCCTTTCTCTATATTATTGTCCTATATCTTCGTAGCATGAACCTTAGAAACATCACCGTTAAACTCATACACAGCTATTCCATACTTATGTAAGTCAATAAGCAATGACTGCGGATATCCATCACAATCTCCCTTAACGGCTGTAAGAGTCTTCTTCTGGTCTGCTTCATTATCTCCAAGAACCAGCTTATACTTAGTCTTGAACGGAACTCCTATTCTGAATCTGTCTCTTTCAACTGGTGTAAAATTAAGTACAAAGAGAAGATTCTTCTTTCCATCCGGACTGATTCTCATAAATGATAAAACGCTATTATCTTTATCATTGGCATTAATCCATCTGAATCCTTCACTGCTGTAATCAGTAGCATACAGACATGGATAATTCTTATTAAGCTTAAGACACTTCTTCGTAAAATCCTTAAGTTCTGTATGACTTTCATCCTCTAACAGATACCAGTCAAGAGCACGCTTCTCACTCCACTCATTCCACTGTCCAAATTCCTGTCCCATGAACAGAAGCTTCTTTCCTGGATGTCCACACATATATGCATATGCCAGCTTAAGATTCTTGAACTTATCCTCCCTGTCACCAGGCATTTTCCCAAGCATAGAACACTTAAGATGTACAACCTCATCATGTGAAAGCACAAGAATGAAATTCTCGCTGTAAGCATACATCAACGAAAATGTCATCTTGCTATGATTAAACTTTCTGAAATATGGATCAAGCTTCATATATTCAAGGAAATCATGCATCCAGCCCATATTCCACTTAAATGTAAAGCCAAGACATTCCCCATTGTCTGGATCACCACTTACCATAGGCCATGCTGTTGACTCCTCAGCTATAGTTATTGCCTGTGGGAATCTCTTCTTTAACATGCTGTTAAAATGCTTTAAAAAGCTGATTGCTTCGAGATTACCGTTGTCACCATATTTGTTAGGAACCCAGTTTCCTTCTGTCCTTCCGTAATCCAGATACAGCATTGAAGCAACAGCATCAACTCTTAAACCATCAATATGGAACTTGTCCACCCAGAACATTCCATTAGCAATAAGGAAGTTAGCCACTTCATTCTTGGAATAATCAAATACCTTCGTTCCCCAGTCAGGATGCTCTCCCTTTCTAGGGTCTGCATACTCATATACACAGCTTCCATCGAAATTAGCAAGTCCATGTGCATCCTTTGGAAAATGTGCCGGTACCCAGTCAAGAATTACACCAATTCCTTTTTCATGCATATAATCTACAAAATACATGAAATCCTTAGGTGTTCCGTATCTTGCTGTAGGTGCATAATAACCTGTTACCTGATATCCCCATGATCCATCATATGGATACTCTGCAATTCCCATAAGTTCAATATGTGTATATCCCATATCTGAAACATATTTTGCAAGCTCAGGTGCCAATTCTCTATATGTATAGAATCCGTCCTCTGTTCCATCATCTTTCTTCTTCCATGAGCCAAGATGACATTCATATATAGAAAGAGGTGCTTTAAGATGATTCTCTGTCTTCTTCTTCTCAACCCATTCAGAATCTTTCCATTCATAACCTGAAAGATCAGCAACTATTGATGCTGTCTCTGGTCTTAACTGTGCCTGATTAGCATATGGATCTGCCTTGTAAAGAGCCTCTCCACTCTGGGAAATAATAAGGAACTTATACATATCCCCTGCTTTAGCTCCCGGTATGAACAAATCATATATTCCACCATCTGAAATCTTCTTCATATCATAACCATATGCATTCCAGTTATTAAACTCACCTATAACATAGACTTCTCTTGCAGCAGGTGCCCACACAGCAAAATACACACCTTCTTTTCCGTCTTTTACTCCAACATGCGCACCCATTTTGTTATATATCTCATAATGAGTTCCCTGTCCAAAAAGATATGCATCCAGTTCTGTGATTGCCAGCTGCTCGTATTTTTGCATATTCTTCATAAAATCCTCCATTATATTATTATTATCCTACACGACACTTATGGGTCCCCTCAGATATCCCACTAATTAATAGTATATTACCACATTAGCAAATTAATTACTACATTTCATTAGCAAAAAAAATGTTCATTTCACATATATTATGTTATACTGTAAATCGCATTGAAATAAATGCTTTATATAAGTTAGAAAGATGAAAAGGAGTATTAAATTCTTATGATATACTATATTGTTAACGAAAGTTTCACTAACATAATAGCATTTGTCAGCATCCTGTTTGCTTTCGCATTTACAATAGCTGCAATTGCTCTTGGCAAGAATCTTCTTCCAAGAGATGCCGGAAGAGCTTATGCCATTAACGGAAGTAAATCAGTTGGAAAGCCAAGAGGCGCCGGCATGATTTTCATTCTTACATTCACAGTCACATGTGCATTATTCGTAAACTTAAGTGCCGAGCTTATCATTTATCTTATACTTGTGCTTGCCGCAATGCTCAGCGGATACCTTGATGACAGTGCTTCATCACCATGGGGTAATTTAAAGAAAGGTCTTATTGACCTTGCAATATCAGTTATGGCGGCAGTTACTTACCTGCATTACAACCCTAACACATTTGACCTTGCATTCTTTGGAAAGACAGTAACTCTTAATCCAATTATCTATGCAATACTTATTATTATACTTATATGGGTAAGTATCAATGTTACTAACTGCTCAGATGGTGTTGACGGCTTATGCGGTACACTTTCAGTTGTAACACTTGCTTCAGTGTATGTACTTTTTAAGTCATTTAATATTGAATCAGCTTACAGACACACCGTTCTTATTATGATTGTGTGTATCCTCGGCTACCTGTGGTTCAATGCATCACCAAGCAAGCTTCTTATGGGTGACGCGGGTTCTAGAGCAATAGGAATATTTATAGCATTTACATTCCTCAAGCTCCATGCACCGCTGCTTTATATTCCAATGGCACTTGTAATTATTCTTGATGGCGGACTTGGTCTTATCAAGGTTTCTTTCATGAGATTTCTTCACATCAACCTAATGAAGAACCTTCGTACACCAATCCACGACCATATGAGAAAGAATAAAGACTGGTCAGATACGCAGGTTGTTTTTAGATTCACAATTGTCCAGATAATTCTTGGTCTGGCTGTGATATATGGATTAATGTTCTGATATTAAATATGTTAAAATGGCATGTCAGTTGGATTTCTGACATGCCATTATTTCTGTTCTGAAAGTTTCTCTGCCTGACGCCGCCTGCGTCTGTGCTCTCTCTCTTTTATCTGCTTTTCATATATCTTAAGTGCACCCTTTTCATCAGTGTGCTTCATAATTCTGACTGCATAATATCTGCCTTCTTCGGTCTGTTTAACTCTGAAACGTCCCTTTATAAGTCCGTGTTCATCACATGTAAACAAGCCGTAATAGCATTTCGAATTAGTAGCAAACCACTTGACTGTTCTTGTCATAGTCCTGCCACATAAAAAGCATTTGCAGGAACGTACAGTTCTGTCGCTTGCAGCCTTGTCCCTTGTCGCAAATCCCTTTGAAATATACTTCTCATAAGTTCCAAAGTTAAGATATACCTCGTCCTTTCTTGACTCTGGAATTGTAAATGTGTCTATACTACAGAACTTCTTAACTCTGTCAAAATCCAGCTTCTTCATTATCTTGGCTGTGTACCTTGCATCACTCATTGCTGAATGATAATGCTCATCACCCTTGATTCCCTGCTCATCGATTGCAGATTTAAGATTCATGCGTGTCTTGCCATCTGAAAAATTAATACTGTAAAGTTTCTGAAGATCAAGATACAGAAGCGGCTTTGGGAAATTCTCCGGAACATCATAAAACTTCATATTTCGTCTTAATTCAGTAATATCCATGCTTCCCCATGTAACAAATGTATAATCTTCCCCGCACCATTCAAGAAATTCAGTAACACCCGATACGAAATCCGTTCCGTTAGCAAGGTCATTTTCTGTTATCCCTAATATCTTCTTGACTGTATTCTGCAGCTTTGTATACACCTGTGGCTTAATGGTACACTGCCACTCATCCACAATATCAAGCTTCTCATTAACCTTCGCCGCACCTATCTGTATAATCTCAAAAGGAAAATGATCCTCAGAAAATTGTTTTCCCTTGGCACTCTGATTCCACTCAAGATCCATAACAATATAATTCATAAACATTTTCCTCTGTTACTTATTCTAATCTCGTGATATCTACATATTAAAGCAAACATATTATAGCGTGTATATGGGCGTATGTCGATAATATTTTATGAAGATATTGCAATAAGCTACGCTCTTGCATCAAATGTATTATCTGCTCCTGCTGCTATATTATCACTTTCTTTGCTCTTTAATGCCTTTCTTTCTGCCGAATAAGCTTCATAATATGTTGTTTTTAAAGCAGAATTAACCTTTGTCTCCGCCTTTGTTTCTTTTGCCTGCCAGCCAACACCGCCTGTATATGTAAGTATCTCTTCTCCGTCTTCATTATATACATGAACTGCTGAACCAAAGCCTTTTCCCTGACACTTTGCCTCATACGGCTCTCCAAATAACATGCACAGCCATCTTTTATCCGCTTCCTGCACTTCTTTCATGACATATGCATTGCCAGAACCTGTCAGATAGCTGAATTTTCCAATCAAAGCAGCCCTGTCTGGCGCAACCTTGCTTATTTCTGACTTTCTTAAACTCTTAAATTCATTTCCCATATATTCATTGTTCTGTGCATCTTTTTTCGCCATTTCAGCAATTTTATCTTTTAAAGAGTCTGTCAGTTTCCATTTATTCTTTTTAGAAGCCGCAACAACACTGGTATCTGCGCTTCCCATTACATTAGATATATTCATGCCTGCCTCCTGAAACCACATTTTTACAAATGCTTCTTATTATCTGATATCGGCATAATTGTGTATATATTCCATAAGGTCGTTGTAAAATGCCCATTTTCTTCTCCGCCTCGTCTAATGCAGCATCATAGCTTGCATGGGTTCTTGTGCAACGCTCAACTATATTGTCCTCTCCATCTATGATAACCCCTCTGTAATACTCACACTGGTAATCTTTGTTCCAGACCTTTTCTACCTGTGGTGTGAATGTTCTTTCTTTTCCCTGCATATTTTCCCCTCCTGAAAGCTGGTCTTTATAATATTAACATATTGTCTTATTAAAACACAGTATACAAATTATTATTGTGTAACTATTGCTATAGATAATAAAATAAGATTGTAAACTTAAATTGAGGAGATGGCAGGCAAATTTGACCGGAATCAGATTAAACAGAATTGCTCTTATTTCAGAAGCTTTAAATTTACTTTTTATTTTATTATCAAAAGCAATCGTAGAAGCTATTTTTAGCGGAGTTACATCTGCTCTTAATACATTATTGATAATAATAGTTGTTCTCTTATTTTTAGTTGGAAGTGCTTTTTTAATCACATATTTGGTTCAGAAAAAATGGGATGTTAGATTCTTATGAGGCTTTTTCAGATATCATGACTGAGAAAGAATTTAAACATTGGCAGGAGCGAAAAAAAACAAATATAAATATTTGCAGTTTTAAAAACAGATATGAGAGAAATCCCATATCTGTTTTTTCTTGTATATACAATTAAAAAGCAACAACGATTAATAGCCACTGCTTATCACTTCTTAATATAAATGTTCCCACCCAGAGTCGAACTGGGGATTGAGACTTAGGAGGTCCCCGTTATATCCACTTAACTATGAGAACAACTTGGCTAAACACCAAGAGAGATTTTATCACAAAACATCAGCAAGGTCAATGATACCCTGGGATTAAAAAGAAACTGCCACCCGGCGATTACAATCGCCTGAGTGGCAGCTTCCATAAACACATTTATCGGATTAGTTTAATTATTGTAACTTGAACTTATCAATTGCCTCCTTAAGAGCCTCTGCAATATTATCAAGTTCAACTGTAAATTCGTTAAGGTCGTGCATTGTCTGCTCAACATCAACGGCTGATGCTGTAACCTCCTCAGAGGCTGCGGCAGTCTCAGTTGCTACTGCTGCAACATCTTCCATCTTGCTTACAACATTATTTCTATTAGTATCCATAGCTTCATTAAGCTGTGTAATGTTATCAAGACCTTCCTTAAGTCCGTTAACTGAATCAGAAATTGTATTAAACAGTTCCTTAGCATCCTTAATAGATACATTCTGTTCCTCTATAATACCAACTGACTCATCCATTGTCTGCTCAACCTGCTGTGACTTAATAGTAATCTCATTAACAATCTGCTTAATCTCATCTGTTGACTGCTGTGACTGTTCAGCAAGCTTTCTTATCTCATCAGCAACTACTGCGAATCCCTTACCGCTCTCTCCTGCTCTTGCTGCCTCAATAGAAGCATTAAGTGATAACAGGTTAGTCTGCTCTGTAATTTCTGTAATGGCATCTGATATGAAATTAATCTTTTCTATACTGCTTACCATCTCAGATACAACTGCTTTAGAAATCTTAGAGTTATCAATTGAACGCTGTCCCTTAGTAATAAGTTCATCAACAATTGTAAGTCCCTTATTACTTAACTTCTGTGTTTCAACAGACATCTCACTGATATCAGTTACATAAGCCTTAGTTTCCTTTAATCTGTCTGCAAGATTTTCTACTTCCTGTGTTGCTGTCTGTGTACTGTCTGCCTGACCTGATGCACCAACTGCAACACTCTGTATAGCCTCTGAAACCTGACCTACTGTCTCTGTAGTAGACTTAGATACTCCTGCAATCTTAGCAGATGCATCTACTATAACTCCACTCTTTTCCTCAACACCCTTAATAAGAACTGCCATGTTCTCAACCATGTTGTTAAAGTTATTCTCAAGGTCTCCAAACTCATTCTTCTTCTTTACATCAATTCTATCTGTTAAATCACCACCCGCAA
>OGWW01001452.1_pt1 | contig 12870 bp, 10 predicted proteins | sample 1576131 | NCBI WGS metagenome assembly OGWW01 (sample SAMEA3541576, study PRJEB24748) | human gut metagenome | biome: human gut; feature: human-associated habitat; material: faeces | place: China | collected 2012 | reverse complement strand
ATCGAGGCGGCCCAGAAGCTGCTGGAGACCACGGAACTGAGCATCAGTGCGGTGGCCGAGCAGACCGGTTTTGCCAGCGCGGCCCATTTCCGCCGTGTGTTCCACGAGGTGATGGGCACCGGGCCGCTGCAGTACCGCAAGGCACATAAGAAATGATGTGTTTTCCTGCGGAAAACAGGATGCAGCCCTTCGGGCTTATAATGCCGCAATAAAACACCCCCTGTGCCCTCTACGGGAACGGCACAGGGGGTGTTGTTTGCGTCAGATGCTCTTTGCGCAGCGGGACAGGGGCTTAGCCCTTGACGGCACCAGCAGAGATACCTTCAACGAACTGGTCCTGTGCACAGAAGAAAACGATCAGCTGCGGCAGGATGGAGATCAGGGACAGCGCCAGGATCTTGTTCCAGGCAAAACCGGTATCACCGTCCATGGACAGCTTCACGAACAGGGACATGGGGTACTTGCCGGGGGTGCTGACGTAAAGCAGCGGGCCCATGAAGTCGTTGCAGCTCCACATGAACTGGAACAGTGCGCAGGACACCAGAGCGGGTCCCAGCATGGGCACGATGACCTTGTACAGGGTCTGGAAGGAGGAGCAGCCGTCGATGGCTGCGGCCTCGTCCAGGTCACGCGGGACATTGCGCATGAACTGGATCAGCTGGTAGACGAAGTAGGTCTCAGTAGCAAAAGCGCAGTGGACCCAGATAGCCAGGTAGAAGGGGCTGTCCAGCCAGCCGAACTTGTTGTACAGCAGGTACTGCGGCACGTTCAGAACGACCTGGGGCAGGAACAGGGTGGCCAGCATGATGTTGAACAGCAGCTTACGGCCGGGGAAGTCGAAACGGCCAAAACCATAAGCGGCAACACAGGCGGACACGACGGTGCAGATCACCTTGGGCAGCACATAGCTGTAGGTGTTGAGCATGGCCTGCAGGATGTTGATGGAGCCGCCGAAGTTGTTCAGCGCGTTCCGATAACCATCCAGCGTGGGGTTCTTGATCCACAGGCCGATGCCTGCAAAGATCTCGCTGTTGTCCTTGAAGGTGGCACTGATCATCCACAGCAGGGGGTAGATCATGATGATGCCGACCAGGATCAGGACGAAATACTTAAAGAAGGTTGCGATTTTGTTCGATGCGTTCATTCCCATACTGGTCACCTTACCTTTCGTCAGAGTAGTAGACCCACTTCTTCTGGCTGGTGAATGCAATGATCGTCAGGACGCAGACGATGATGAACATGATCCATGCCAGAGCGGATGCCATACCCATGTCATACGACTTGAATGCGTAGTTGTAAACCAGCAGAGAGATCAGCGTGGTGGAACCACGGGGGCCGCCGTTGGTGATGATGTACGGGCCATTGAACTCCTGGAATGCCTGGCAGATCTGAGTGACCAGGTTGTAGAAGATGATGGGGGTAATCATCGGGACGGTGATGGAGAAGAACTGACGCCACTTGCCGGCACCGTCGATGGTGGCAGCCTCGTACAGGTCTGCGGGCACGCCCTTCAGAGCGGCCAGGAACAGCACCATGGCGGAGCCGAACTGCCAGATACGCAGGAAGCAGATGATCCACAGCGCGTAGTGGGGGTCGCTCAGCCACTCCGGGCCCTGCACCAGACCGAAGGTCACGGCACGCAGCACGGTGTTGAGCAGGCCGTCCTTGCTGAACACAGCCTTCCACAGCACGGCGATGGCAACGGAGCCGCCGAGGATGGAGGGAATGTAGTACACGGTACGGAACAGGTTGACGCATGCGATCTTGAAGTTCAGGATGTATGCGATGAACAGTGCGAAGATCAGCTTCAGGGGCACGGTGATGAAGGCGTACTTGAAGGTGATGATCAGTGCCTTGGTGATCTTGGTGGTGGTAAAGGCGGTGATGTAGTTCTGCAGGCCGACGAAGGTGGTGCCGGACTTGAAGAAGTTCATATCGGTGAAGCTGTAGTACAGCGACTGACCGAAGGGGAAAGCCTTAAAGACCACAAAGCCGATGATCCAGGGGATCAGGTACAGGATGCCCTGATATTTGTCCAGCCACTTCTGGAACGGAGTGCGCCCGATAACCGGGGCGTTGCTTTCTTTCATCTGGGAAATCCTCCTTTTTAAGGAATTTCGGAGCAGGTCTGAAAAAGATCTGATACAATTTTGTCAGAAATTTGTAATACATCTCTGATGAAAAAAGGGGCATCTGCCGTTTGGGCGACAGGTGCCCCGGGGATCAGATCAAAGCGTTGGGGAGAAATCAGGCGATGGTGTAGCCGACAGACTCCATGCCGTCCAGCAGGCCGTTGACAGCCTCTTCGGGGGTCTCGTCGCCGTAGTCGATGTTATCGAACACTTCCTGATAGATGCCGGTGCCGGAAGCCTTCAGGTCGTTGTTCTCAAACAGGGGATCCAGCTTGTTGGTGGTGAAAGCCATGACCTTGGCGTTTGCATCAGCAACCAGATCCTTGACAGCGCCGGCAGCCTGAGCGTAACCCAGACCAGCCTTGGAAGCGGGGATGCCGCACTCAGAACCCATGATGGAAGCGCCCTTCTCCTCATTCAGCAGGAACTGGATCAGGGTAGCAGCCTCAGCAACATGCTCGCAGGTCTTGGTGATGGCCAGGCCCATGGAAACCTTGGAGAAGCCGCCGTTGTAATCGCCGAACTTGATCTCCTCGCCGACGGTGAAGCCGGCCTTGTTGTCGTCATCCAGAGCGGAAGAGTACTTGGTAGCAGCGGAATCCCACTCGAAGATGCCTGCGATCTTACCGGTGATCCACTCGTTGGACTGGTGGGTAGCGGTGTCGGAGTTTGCGGAGTAGTAGTCCTTCAGGTTCATCATGACGTGGCCATCGACCAGGCTCTTGATGAAGCTCAGGCCCTCGGCAATCTCGTCCTCGGTGTAGTTCAGGGTAGAGGTGACGGGGTCTGCCCAGTCCTTGCCGTACTTGGACTCGAGGTAGAACACCATCAGGATCATACGGTCGTAAGCGCCCAGGTGCATGGGATAGTAGTCAGCGCCCAGCTTGTCCTGGAAAGCCTTGCCGGCTGCCATCAGGTCATCCAGAGTCTTGGGGACTTCGGTGATGCCGGCCTTATTAAAGGTGGTCATGTTCCAGAAGAAGATACGGCCGGTCATGGAAACGGGCACGCACTGCTGGGAGTTTGCAACGTAGCAGGCATCCATGGCAGCCTTGTCCCACTGGGTCAGATCCAGGAAGTTGGACACGGTGTTCAGGTCCACGAACTTGCTGCCGTCAGCAGAGTAGTTGTACAGCCAGTTCCAGTTCACCTGGCACACATCCTGTGCGTTGCCGGCGATGAAAGCGGCAGCCATCTTCTCTTCCCAGCCGGACCATGCGGCGAAGGTGGGCTCGATGGTGATGTTGCTGTGCTCAGCCTGGAACTCCTTGATGGCGTTCTGGTAAGCCTCGTGACGGCTGTCGCCGCCCCACCAGCTGATGGTCATGGAAACAGGACCGTCCGACAGGGCCAGGCTCTCGTCTGCGGAAGCAGCGGGAGCGGATGCCACGGAAGAAGAGGCTGCAGTGCTGGAAGAATTGCCGCCGCAGGCAGCCAGCAGACCAGCTGCGCCCACAACGCCAGTGACCTTCATGAAATCACGACGGGAAATTGCCTTGCTCATTTTTGTTCTCCTCCTAAAGATGATCAAAAACATCGTCTTGCACGGGGGTTCTGCACACACCCCGTTGTATACAATTATGATAACAAAAGGCGGACAAAAAAGAAAGACGCAAATTGTGGTTATGCAACTCAAAAACGTACAAATATTGCTCTGTTTTCCGCGCCGGATTTGACGCCATTGCTGAAATGAATAAACTTCGGACGAAAAACTGTGCAACATGTATACTTCAACAGATTGCATAGAAAACGGGGACGCAGGATGGAAAGAACAGCAAAATTTGCAATAATTCTGTAAACAATTGCATCCTGCGCCTGAGAAAAAGCAGAGCGTGTCCCAGCGGCGGGGGTGCATAAGGCCGGTGTCGGACGAAAAAATGACTGATATATCAATTGCGCAAAAAAAGTGCGCCGGTGCCCTTGAGTGATATATCAGTCCGCACCGGAGCCGGGCGGCTTTGCGGGAGAAATAAGAGCAGCAAATATATGACGTCGGATGTCTGATAAATCCAAAAAACCGCCGCACAGAAGTCTGTGCGGCGGCTGACGGAACAAAGTGTGTTATTTGCGGCCTGCGTAAAAAGCCCGCCGCGCGCGGAAGTAGCACTGCGGGCACATGCTGACGTACTGAACGTCGTTTTCCAGGTCGATGGCCACCTGTTCGCCCTCAAAGACGAACTGGCCGTTCACCTTGCGGCAGTTGCAGATGGCCTTGCGGCCGCAGGTGCAGATGGTTTTCATCTCTTCGATGGTGTGGGCCAGCTCCAGCAGGCGGGTGGAGCCGGGGAAGCCCCGCAGCGAAAAGTCGGCCCGCAGGCCGTAGCAGATCACCGGGATGTTCAGGTCTACGGTGACCATGAACAGCTGCTCGGCCTGCTCTGCGGTAAAGAACTGGCTCTCGTCGCACAGCACGCAGGCCAGCTTGGTGGCCTGGCAGGCTTCGCGCACCACCTCGAACACATCCATGTCCGGGCGGATCAGGCGGTCGGCCTTGCGGTGTACGCCCAGGCGGCTGACCAGTTCGCCGCCGCCTTTGGTGTCCACCTGCGGCTTGAGGATCAGCACTTGCATGCCCTGCTCTTCATAGTTGTGGGCCACCTGCATCAGGGCTGTGCTCTTGCCGCTGTTCATGGCACCATAGCGAAAATACAGTTTTGCCATGGCGTCACTCCTGGTTGCGCAGGCGGTAGCCCAGGCTCATCAGGCTGTCGCCCAGGTGAACGTTCTCCACTACCACATCGGGGTAGGGAACGGAGAGGTCGTAGTGGGAGAAGTTCCAGAAGCCCTCGATGCCCAGGTCCACCAGACGGCCGCTGACCTGCTCGGCACCGTCGCGGGGCACACAGAGCACGGCCACCTTGGGGTGGTGCTCGGCGCAGAAGGCCTCCAGCTCGTCCACATGACGGATCTGGATGCCGTTAATCTCCTTGCCCACCTCGTTCTGGGCCACATCAAAGGCGGCGATCAGCTTGTAGCCGTTGGCGTCGGTGGTGATGAAGCGGCTCACGGCCTTGCCCAGACGGCCGCAGCCGATCAGGATGGTGGGCAGGCGGTCGCCGTTGCCGAACAGCAGGCTCTCCAGAATGGAAAGCAGGTTCTCCACCGAGTAACCGATGCCCTGTCGGCCGTTCACGTCGCCGATGCAGTTGAAGTCCTGCCGGACCTGGGAGGCCGTGGTGCCCATCTGGGCGGCCAGCTCCCGGGAGGAGATGCTGGTGATGCCGTCGGCCTGCAGAGAGCGCAGGTAGCGGTAGTATTTCGGGAGGCGCTTGATCACGGGGAGCGAGGCTTTTGCGGGGGTATTCATGAGAAAAATTCTCCTTTCAAGCAAAAAATCGCCGCGTTTGCCCTGCACGAAAAAACGCTGGCGTGTGCAGCGCGGTGGGTACGACACCGCGTATTGTCAATTCCATATCATTATAAAGTATACTGCACGGGAGACGAATGTCAAATACCAGACGAAAAAAAACAAAAAAATTACAAAAAATTAAGTGGTATGACCCTGCCGCAGAGGGATAACCGCCGGTTGGACGGGGCATGATGATGCAAAACAGAGCAAAAGGAGAACACAGAATGCCGGATACACACACCACCTCTGTGGACCAGCAGCGGCTGGAAAAAGAACGCATCGAGGACGACGGTACGGTCACCCTGACCCGGGGCGGCCATGCCATCCACTGCCTGACCGTCATCGGCCAGGTCGAGGGGCACACGGAAGCGCCGCAGGGGCAAAAGACCACCAAGTATGAGCATGTGATCCCCCAGCTGGCCGCCGTGCAGGAGGACCCCCGGATCGAGGGCCTGCTGGTATTGCTGAACACCGTGGGCGGGGATGTGGAGGCCGGGCTTGCGCTGGCAGAGCTGATCGCCAGCGTGTCCAAACCCAGCGCCACGCTGGTGCTGGGCGGCGGGCACTCCATCGGCATCCCGCTGGCCGTGAGCGCACAGCGCAGCTTCATCGTGCCCACCGCCACCATGACGGTGCACCCGGTGCGGCACTCCGGGGTGATCCTGGGCGTGCCCCAGACCATGCACTGGTTCGACCAGATGCAGCAGCGCATCACCGGCTTTGTGGCGGCCCACAGCGGCATGACGGAGAAGCGCTACACTGAGCTGATGCTCCACACCGGGGAGCTGGTCATGGATATGGGCACCGTGCTGGACGGCCGCCGCGCCGTGAAGGAAAAGCTCATCGACGAGCTGGGCGGCCTTTCGGATGCACTGGACTGGCTGCACCGTGCGATCGAAACCCGAGAATAACACAACAATAGGTTTGCCATTTGCCCCGGTGCGTGGTACAATAATAAAATCAAGAATTGTGTCTATGCGAACTGTGGGGAATGGAGAAGAATGGCAACGAAGAAACGAAAAACAACGACACGGCGCTCAACGTCGCGCAAAAAACGCGCGGAACAGCGCCTGCCGGCAGGGCTTGGGACCCTGTTTGCGGGGCTTTTGCTGGTGGGCCTTGCCTTTGTGGAAGGCGACTCGGTGTGGAAAACGCTGCATCAGGTGCTGTTTGGCCTGTTTGGCTGCGGCAGTTTTGTGCTGGGTGCAGCGATGTGCTGCCTGGCCGTGCTGTACACGCGGGGCGAGGATCTGCTGCCCCACATCTGCAAGCTGGTGCTGGGGCTCGTGTTTGCAAGCGGCACGGTGATCGTGTTTTCCGACATCCAGCCCCAGGGGCTGTCGGCCTTCCAGATGGTGGCGGCCTGCTACCAGAACGGTTATCAGGCGTGGCTGTCCGGCGGCGCACTGGGTGCGGTGCTGGGCGGCAACCTGCTGCTGCTCTGCGGCCGGCCGGCGGCAAACTTCATCATGCTGGTGCTGGCGCTCTGCGTCAGCCTGTACATTTTTGACCTCACTCCGGCTGAGGTCTGGCAGTGGCTGTGCGACGTGTCCGGCGGGGTGCACGCAAAGGGCGTGGCCGTGTACGAGCAGGGCGCAGCCCGCCGTGCCGAGCGCCGCGCCGAGCGGCAGGCCGCACAGGAAGCCGCAGACGAGTACGACGAGACGGAGGAGCTGGAAGAATACGAAGACGAAGCCGAAGCGGAAGAGCCCTTCCGGCTGGGTCTGCCGGACTGGATGTCCGGTGTGCTGCACTGGGGCCATAAGGTGACCCAGGAGCTGGAGCAGGCCCCGGACAGCCCGGCCGGAGCGCCGGACCAGCCCGTGCAGCCCCAGCCGGAACCGCAGGCGGCCCCAGCTGTGACGCCGGTGCGGGTGCGGGCATCCCGCCCGCGCGCTCCCTTTGATGTGGACCTTGGCCCGGACAGCACCGAGGTAAAGGAGGGCGGCAGTGAGCCCATCGAACCCTTCATCCCGGGGCCGGGCGGCACCTTTGGCATGGACCCGCTGCGCGCGGCACCCAAGCCCACCATCCGGCCCATCGTGCCGGATGCCGTGGAAACGGCGGCTGAGGACTTCTTTGCAAAGCCGGAGGAGACCCCGGCGGCAGAGACTACGGAACAGCAGCCCCGGCCGGTGCCCGGCAATCCCTTTGATACGCCCATCGCACGGCCTGCGGCTCCGGAGGAACCAGCTGCCGCGGCTGCGCCCATCCAGCCCGTGATGCCCACGCCGCAGCCGGACCAGCCGACCCGTGTGAGTGCCGAACATGCCGTGGCCCAGCGCAGCGACCCGGATGCGGACGGCTGGATCAGCATCACCGCCGAACCGGTGGAGGAAAAGGATATCAACTCGCTGGTGGCGGCAGCCATGGAAAAACCGGCGGCCTCCGAGCAGGCAGCCGCTACGGCCCCTGCCGAGGAAGCCGAGCCGGTGGACACCTACCAGTATCAGTACCCGCCCATCGAGCTGTTTGAAAGATCCAAGGAGGAAAGCGACCCCAACGCCGAGGATGAGCTGAAGGCCAACGCCCAGAAGCTGGTGGACACGCTGGAGAGCTTTGGGGTCCGCACCCGTGTGCTGGACATTTCCCGCGGGCCGTCGGTCACCCGGTATGAGGTGCAGCCCATGGCGGGCGTCAAGATCAGCCGCATCACCTCGCTGGCCGATGACATCGCCCTGAACCTGGCCGTGGCGGATGTGCGCATGGAGGCCCCCATCCCCGGCAAGCCCGCCGTGGGCATCGAGGTGCCCAACCACAAGCGCAGTGCCGTGTCCATCCGCAGCGTGTTCGAGAGCCAGAGCTTTCTGCGCATGACCTCGCCTTTGGGCATTGCCCTGGGCAAGGATATTGCGGGTGTGGCTCAGGTGGCAGACCTGTGCAAGATGCCCCATCTGCTCATTGCGGGCAGCACCGGCAGCGGCAAGTCGGTGTGCGTGAACAGCATCATCATGAGCCTGGTGTTCCGCTCCAGCCCGGAGGACGTCAAACTGCTGCTCATCGACCCCAAGGTCGTGGAGCTGGCCGAATACAACGGCATCCCCCATCTGCTCATGCCGGTGGTCACCGAGCCCCGCAAGGCGGCCGGAGCCCTGGGCAGCGCCGTGCAGGAGATGGAGCGCCGCTACCGCATGTTTGCCGAGAACAACGTGCGCGACATCAAGTCCTTCAACAAGCTGGCGGTGGAGCGGCCGGATCTGGAAAAAATGCCCTACATCGCCATCGTCATCGACGAGCTGGCCGACCTGATGATGGTGGTGGGCAAGGATGTGGAAGATTCCATCTGCCGTATCGCTCAGAAAGCCCGCGCCGCCGGCATGCACCTGATCGTGGCCACCCAGCGCCCCAGCGTGGACGTCATCACCGGCCTGATCAAGGCCAACATCCCCAGCCGCATCGCCTTTGCTGTGTCCAGTCAGGTGGACAGCCGCACCATTCTGGACGGTGCCGGTGCCGAAAAACTGCTGGGCCAGGGCGATATGCTGTTCATGCCGGTGGGCGCCCCCAAGCCCACTCGCATCCAGGGCACCTTTGTGCGGGATGAAGAGATCAGCCGTGTGCTGGACTTTATCAAGTCCAGCGCCACCGTCCAGTACGACGAGGCCATGATCGAGGCCATGGAAAAGCACGCCATCCAGGACGGCAAGAAGGGCAGCAGCGGGGCCGATTCCGACGAGGATTCGGACTCCGACCCGATGTTCCAGCAGGCCGTGGAGGTGGTCATTGACGCCGGGCAGGCCTCTACCAGCCTGCTGCAGCGCCGCTGCAAGCTGGGCTATGCCCGTGCGGCCCGCATCATGGACGAAATGGAGATGCGGGGCATCATCGGCCCCCACGAGGGTGCCAAGCCCCGGGCCGTGCTCATCAGCCGCCAGCAGTGGCTGGAGATGCAGATGAACCAGCCGGAGGAATGAAACCCTCTCAGGCGCTGACGCGCCAGCTCTCCCGAAGGGCGAGCTTTATGAGTGGGTAAGATATCGTCTGCCTTTAAAGAGAAACTGGATGAAAAGATGCAAAAAGCTCCCCCCTCGGGGGAGCTGGCAACGCCGTAAGGCGTTGACTGAGAGGGTATTGAATCAACAAAAGGAGCATTATGGACAACTCTTCCCCAAAGATCTACACTGAATTTCTGCCCATCAGCCGGGCAGACATGGAAGCCCGGGGCTGGGACCAGCTGGACTTTGTGGTGGTGGGCGGTGACGCCTATGTGGACCACCCCAGCTTCGGCACTGCCATCATCAGCCGCCTGCTGGAAGCCGAGGGCTACAAGGTGGGCGTGCTGGCCCAGCCCCGCTACACCGACTGCGAGGACTTCAAGCGGTTCGGCAAGCCGAAGTACGGCTTCTTCATTGGCGGCGGCAACGTGGACAGCATGGTCAGCCACTATTCCGTGGCCAAGATCCCCCGCGCCGAGGACGAATATTCTCCCGGCGGCAAGGGCGGTGCCCGCCCGGACCGCAGCGCCACCGTGTACACCAAACTGGCCAAGGAAGCTTACCCGGACCTGCCGGTCATCCTGGGCGGTCTGGAAGCCTCCCTGCGGCGCTTTGCCCACTACGATTACTGGATGGACACCGTGCTGCCCAGCATCGCTGAGAGTTCCGGTGCGGACATCATCAGCTTTGGCATGGGCGAACACCAGACCGTGGAGATCGCCCGCCGTCTGGCCGCTGGAGAACCGGTGGAGCAGATCACCGATGTGGACGGCACCTGCTACCTGACCGACTTCGACCACCTGCCGGAGCGGTATGTGGAGTGTGCCGGTTTCAAAAAGGTGGCCAGCGATAAGACCGCCTACGCCAAGGCCTGCCGCATCCAGATGGACAATCAGGACGTGGTCAGCGGCCAGATCATCGTGCAGAAGCAGAGCGAGAAGTATCTGGTGCAGAACATCCCGGCAAAGCCGCTGGTGCGCTGGGAGCTGGACAAGGTCTACGCCCTGCCCTACACCCGCCGGTATCACCCCATCTACGAGGCCATGGGCGGCGTGCCTGCCATCCGGGAGGTGCAGTTCTCCATCATCCAGAACCGCGGCTGCTTCGGCGGCTGCAACTTCTGCGCCATCCAGCTGCATCAGGGCCGCCGGGTCACCAGCCGCAGTGCGGACAGCATCGTGGAGGAAGCCGAGCGCATGACCCACGAGCCGGATTTCAAAGGCTACATCCACGATGTCGGCGGCCCCACCGCCAACTTCCGGTTCCCGTCCTGCCGCGAGCAGATGCTGCGGGGCATGTGCAATGGCGGCAAGCACTGCCTGGCCCCCACCACCTGCTCCCACATGATCGTGGACCACAGCGATTATCTCAAGATCCTGCGCCGGGTGCGGGAGCTGCCGGGTGTGAAGAAAGTGTTCATCCGCAGCGGCATCCGCTTTGATTACCTCATGGCCGACCCGGACGACACCTTCTTCAAGGAACTGGTGGAGTACCACGTCTCCGGCCAGCTGAAGGTGGCCCCGGAGCACTGCGCGCCCAACACCCTGGCCTACATGGGCAAACCGCCCATCGAGACCTTCAACAAGTTCAAGGACAAGTTCTATGAGCTGAGCAAGAAGGCCGGCAAAAAGCAGTATCTGGTGCCGCAGAAGAGCAAACGTATTCTCCTTATCCAAAAGAAGCCTATCGAAAGTCGCTTTACTTTCCGCTCCGCTTTGGGGGGTGTTTTGATGCAAGAGACCGACCTTCGTAGCGAAAATAAGGGAGACTTTGAGGTCGTTACGAAGAAGCAACCTACCGAAGATGAGTTGGACGACTTCGTCTTTGCTCAAAAGGTGGCAAAGCACTGCAAGAGTAATGCTGTGGCTCTCGTAAAGGATAGTCACTTGCTGGCAGTGGGGGTTGGTCAGACTTCGCGTGTGGCAGCCCTCAAGCAAGCGATTGAGAAGGCGCAGCATTTTGGCTTCGATCTCCGAGGTGCCGTGTTGGCTAGTGATGCCTTCTTCCCCTTCGACGATTGTGTGACCCTCGCTGCCGAAGCCGGCGTAACAGCAGTTGTACAACCCGGGGGCTCGATGCGTGATGGCGATAGTATAGCCAAGGCCGATGAGCTTGGGTTGTCCATGGTATTTACGGGAGTACGCCACTTCAAACACTAACTTGCCCTCTGAAAGACTAACAGACTAGATGTTTACAAGATAATGGGACTTTTCTCCTTTAGACAAGAGCTGGCCATGGACCTCGGTACTGCCAACACCATCATCATGAAAGATGGTAAGATCGTACTAGACGAGCCCTCTGTTGTCGCTTTCGATCTCCGCACCAATGAGGTGCTTGCCATTGGGCACGAAGCGCGTGAAATGTACGAGAAAGCACACGCTTATATCCGTACCGTTCGTCCCTTGCGAGACGGCGTAATCGCAGATTTTAATGCTGCCGAGCAGATGATACGCGGTATGGTCAAGATGCTGAATAAGAAGTCGCATCGACTCTTTACCCCCTCTCTCCGTATGGTGGTAAGTATCCCCTCCGGGAGTACCCAAGTGGAGATACGTGCCGTACACGACTCTAGCGAACATGCCGGAGGGCGTGATGTGTACATGCTTTTCGAGCCCATGGCTGCGGCTATTGGTATCGGAGTGGATGTCCTTGCGCCTCAAGGGAACATGATTGTGGATATAGGTGGGGGTACTACCGAGGTGGCTGTAATATCGTACGGCGGTATTGCCACGAAGCAAAGTATCCGTACGGCCGGCGATGAGTTTACCAACGACATTATGAAGTACATGCGTCAGAAGCATAATGTTCGTATTGGGGAGCGTACTGCTGAGCAGATCAAAATACGTGTAGGGGCAGCTGTCAAAGATTTGGAGAATCCCCCCGAAGACTTTGTTGTTTGTGGGGCCGACCAAATGGATACACTCCCCCGTCAGATCCCTGTCTCGAGCGCGGAGATTGCCGGTTGCTTGGATGAGTCTATCGTAAAGATCGAAGCGGCAATCCTCAAGACATTGGAAGAGACTCCCCCCGAGCTTTACGGCGATGTGATGGAGAATGGTATCAACCTAACGGGAGGTGGCGCCTTGCTACGTGGGCTTGACCGCCGTCTTACCGATCGTTTTGGAATCCAGTTTATAGTGCCGGAAGACCCCCTTCATGCCGTAGCTAAGGGTACCGGGGTGGCCTTGAAGAATCTGGATACATTTAACTTTTTAATCCGATAGATTTTGATAAATAGAGTGGGGTATGTTTTGTACCCCCTCTCTATTTTGACACTTCTAGCTCGACTTACAACAAAGAGGTGCACAAGGCGACCGAATTCCTCCTCTCCCGAGGGCATTGGATTCTCCTCTTAGTGATTGAGGGGCTAGCTCTTGTGCTGATTTTTAACAGCGGGTTTTACCATCGTTTCCTCAATGTTGCCTTTTCTAATCGCCTAGTGGGATCTATCCAA
>OGWW01001419.1_pt1 | contig 13126 bp, 7 predicted proteins | sample 1576131 | NCBI WGS metagenome assembly OGWW01 (sample SAMEA3541576, study PRJEB24748) | human gut metagenome | biome: human gut; feature: human-associated habitat; material: faeces | place: China | collected 2012 | reverse complement strand
GCCCTGTGCACATAATGATAATATCCGATTCTGCTGCAGATTTTAATGCTGTTTCCTTGTCATGTTTTGTGCTTTGATTATAAAGATGTATGCCTCTTATAAATTCAGTATCAATGTTATATTGTGAAATAGCTTCTGTAACCATAACAAAATGCGACGGATCTCCAAAATAATTTCCGAGGTAAGCCAACTTGTTATCAGCATTAAATCCTGTGATCAAGATTTTCTGTGCGTTTTCTTTAAGGGGAAGTATACCGTCATTTTCTAAAAGCACAATTCCTTTTTCTGCCATTCTAACTGCTTCGCTTTCGTGCTCGGGTGTTGCATTATCGCTAATGCTTATTTCGTTATAAGGGCAATCCTTATCAAACATTCCGAGAGCACTGCGGATTGCCATCAGCCTCGATACAGAATTTTTTAAGGTTTCTTTATTTGTATATCCCAACTTTACGGATACAGGCAATAATGAATATACTACTCCGCATTCAAGGTCGCAACCTGCATTTACAGCCATTGCGGCACCCTTTGAGGGATTAAGGGTTCTTTTATGCTTATATATAACATCTAATATTGCAGAGCAATCTGAAACATAGTAACCGTCAAAGCCCCATTCTTTTCTTAATAGCTTATCAATCAGCTTGTCAGAGGCACAACAGCTTTCACCGTTCACCATGTTATATGCTCCCATAACACCGCTGACCTTTGCTTTTTTAACGGTGGCTTCAAACGCAGGAATATACGTTTCGTAAAAATCCTTTTTGGACACTTCGGAATTAAAAGTGTGCCTTAATCCCTCGGGACCGCTGTGCACGCAAAAGTGCTTTGCACATGCAGAGGCTTTCATATATTTTTCGTCGTCGCCCTGTATTCCCTCAATAAAGGCACAGCCTAGAACGGAGGTTAAATACGGGTCTTCGCCATAGGTTTCGTGACCTCTGCCCCAGCGTGGATCCCTAAAAATATTTATATTAGGAGACCAAAGCGTAAGTCCTTTGTATATACTGTAATCCTCGTTCTTTTGACTCTCATTGAATTTTGCCCTTACCTCTGTTGCAATAATATCTGCACATTTTTTTACAGCCTTTTCATCAAAGGTTGAAGCCATGCATATAGCTTGGGGAAATACGGTTGCAACACCTGCTCTTGCAACACCGTGCAGTCCCTCGTTCCACCAGTTATACTGCTTGATATTTAAGCGTTTTATTGATTTTGATGAATTGCGCATCTGTGACGCTAATTCTGTCAGAGTCATCTGCCCTGCAATATGCTTTCCTTTTTCTTTATGATGTATGTAATTTCCTTCTGTCATAGAAATACCTCTTGACTTTCTTAACTTAATGAATTACAATCATTATAGCCGTGCACGAGCACGAATATGATAATATTTACTATATAATATTTGAAATCAAAAGTCAAGCGGAGGAGTTTATGGCAATAACCGCTAAAGAAATTGCAGAGCTTGCAGGGGTCAGCAGAGGTACGGTTGACCGTGCCTTGAAGGGAAGAGAAGGCGTAAATCCCGAAACCAAGGAAAGAATACTGAAAATCGCAGAGGAGCATAACTATAAGCCTAATCTTATAGGAAAAGCATTGGTATATTCCAATCGCTCTGTGCCTGTTACGGTTATTATGAACAGTATCGGCAATTCATTTTTCGAAGATGTTAAAAAGGGAATGCTTGCTGCCGAGCGTGAATATTCTGATTATGGTATAAAACTGAATATCCGGGAAATAAAAGGATATAACGCTTGTGATATTATTAAAGCTGTTTCCGATTTGCCGGAAGATACAAAAAATGTAATTCTGACTCCTGTTGAGGACGAAGCGCTTTGCAAAAAGATTGACGAAATGACTGACAGCGGCATAAATGTAATCACGCTTTCAAGCGATATATCCGACTCAAAGCGCCTTACATATGTAGGCTGTGACTATCTGAAAAGTGGCGAAACGGCAGGTCGTCTTGTCGGTTTGCTTTCGGGCGGAAAAGCAAATCTTTGTATTGTTACGGGTAGCTTGGCACATAAAGGACACAGGCAAAGAGTTGAGGGCGTTTCCAATGTTATTAAAGAATACAAAAATATTCAAATTGCAGATGTAATTGAGAATAATGATGATAACGAAAAAGCCTACACGGCAATGAAAACCGTGCTGGAAAAAAACAAAAACATTGATTTTGTGTGCATAACCGCAGGCGGTGTTACAGGAACGCTGAAAGCAATTAAAGAAAGCAAACGGAATATAAAGGTTTGTTCTTTTGACGATACCGAAACCACGAGAAAAGCTATGCTAAACGGAGATATATTGGCAACCGTTTATCAGCAGCCCTTTGAGCAGGGATATAACGCAGTAAAAAGCGTGTTTGAAACGGTTGTTGCAAAAGCGGCAGTGCCCGAATATCAGTATTCACAACTGTATATAAAGGTTGATAAATCACTTTAATAAAATGCAACGCTATTGCATTTTATTTTTACATATTATCGTGCACGAGAACGGAGAACATTATGGACGAAAATTTACGAACATTTTTACAGCATCACAGTAATATGAAATATTCGCTTTTTTTGAAAAAATTAAAGCAGAGCATTTACACACCTATTGCACAGTTAAATGCGTTTGTGCATAAATCAACCGAACCGTTATGCTTTGAAGATATGAAAAACGAGCGTTTCGATAATATAAAAATCGGCGACAGTTGGGGCGGTTTTTTTGACTGCGCATGGTTCAAATTCACAGCGGATATAGAGAATATGCAGAAAAATCTTGTTGCTGTAATTGATGTCGGCGGCGAGGGTTGTATCTATAATAAAAATGGTGAAGTTATCCAAGGCATAACAAATGTGCTTGGAATGGTGGATAATTTTCAGACTGTCAAAGGCAAAGCGGTAATTCCTTTAGACCGAATAGATACATTTAAGGACGGTAAAGTATTATTTTATGCCGACTGTGGCAATAACGGCAGAGGTGGAAAAAGCAGTGGTCAGGCACGGTTCAAAAGAGCTGATATTTGTGTCTTTAGACAGGATGTATTAGATTTCTATTACGATATTTTAGCATGCTATCAGCTCCTCAGCGCTGTAAATGATAATGCACATAAAAGAGAAATTAAGACTCATATAAACAAGGCAATATCACTTGCACACAATACAGAATCGGAAAATATCTTGAAGGCGAGAAATGCTTTATCAAAAATGTTTGATGGTAAATACAAACAGGATTTTACCGTTTATGCTGTTGGACACGGTCACCTTGACCTTGCTTGGCTGTGGCCTGTTCGTGAAACAAAAAGAAAAGCAATAAGAACATTCTCAAATGCAATTTATGAAAGCGAACAGTGCCCAAGATATGTTTTTAACGGCAGTCAGCCACAGCAATATGAGTTTATAAAAGAGCAGTCGCCTGCATTTTTTGAAAAAATAAAACAGGCTGTAAAAAACGGCAATATTGAGCCGCAGGGCGGTATGTGGGTTGAGCCCGATACAAATCTGCCTTGCGGAGAAAGCCTTATCCGTCAGTGCTTTTACGGTAAGACTTATTTCAGAAAGGAATTCGGAAAGGACGTTAAAACACTTTGGCTTCCTGATGTTTTCGGCTATACCGCCGCTTTGCCGCAGATTATCAAAAAGTGCGGTATGGATAATTTTCTCACAATAAAGCTGAGCTGGAACACGGTAAATCAATTTCCGTATCACACCTTTTTATGGCAGGGGCTGGGCGGCAGCGAGGTGCTTGTGCATATGCCGCCCGAGGGGGATTACAATTCCAACGCAACGCCATATGCCTTTGACAAAATCAGCAAAAAATATAAAGAAAAGGCAGTAAGCAAGATTGCATTTATGCCTTTCGGCATCGGTGACGGCGGCGGAGGACCGGGCGAATATCACGTGGAAATGGCAAAAAGATGCGAAAAACTTCCATATTTGCCGAAGGTTAAGTTATCCTCTTCCGAAAGCTTTTTTGAAGAACTTCAAAAGGACACTTTAAAATATCCGAAACATAAGGGTGAGCTGTATCTTGAAAAGCATCAGGGCACATACACAACACAGGGGAAGGTAAAAAAGAATAACAGAGAATGCGAGCGTTTGCTCCATTTTGCTGAATGGGTTTGTACCTTAGCCTACCTTAAAGGAAAAGCATATCCGCATAAAGAGCTTGAGAAAATCTGGAAAGAGGTTTTACTCTATCAGTTTCACGATATTCTGCCCGGGTCGTCCATTCACAGAGTTTATGAGGAATGTAACGCAAGATATGAAATCTTAAAGGCAAAACTGAACTGTATTATTGATGAAACCGTTTCTTATTTAAGGAGTGACGAAAATTCATATTTTGCGGTAAATTCTATTGATTTTGAGCGTTCGGGCTACGCAAAACATAATGGTGAGTGGTACAAATACTCTCTTGCTCCTTATTCCGCTTGTAAATTGGAAAAAGCAAATTTGCCTGTCTCATTGCATTTTTCAAAGAATGTTATTGAAAATGAACACTTTAAGGTTGAGTTTGATAACAAGGGACAGATAGAAAAAATACTTGATAAGCACAATGATTATAACTGTGTTTCATCAAGCTTTAATGCAGTTATAATTTATAAGGACAGATTTGTTCATCCATACAATGCGTGGGATATAGATATAAATTATACAAAGCATAAACCAAGGAATATGAAGCTTAAAACTAGCCGTGAATATATCGACGGAAACAGTGTTATAAGAGAAAATGAATTTTCATATAACAAGTCCTCATTAAAACAAAAAATTATTTTGACTCAAAACAGTCCGTACATAAAGGTTGAAAATGAGGTGAGCTGGCACGAAACACATAAAATGCTTCGTATTGACGCTTATCCGAAAAATTTCAGCGACAAGGTTTTGTGCGACATTCAGTTCGGTAACATTGAACGCAGTACAAAAACCGACAACAAAATTGACTATGCACAGTTTGAAATTCCTGCTCATAAATGGGTCGATGTTTACGATGGCAAGTACGGCGTTGCAATACTCAACGACTGCAAATACGGACACAGGGTAAAGGACGGTTTAATCAGTCTTAACTGTTTGAGAAGTCCGGTTTATCCCGACAAAACTGCCGACAGAGGAGAGCACTTCTTTACCTACGCAATTTATCCTCACAGCAAAAAGCCTATGGAAAGCGAACTTGTAAAAATCGGCTACGAGCTGAATAATCCGTTAAGAATTTACAAGGGCAGTTTGGATATTAAGCCTATATTTAACTGCGATAATTCAAACATAATTATTGAAACGGTATTTGTGAACGATAAAGGAAATATTGCGGTAAGAATGTATGAAACAGCCGGTATAAAAACGGTTGCAAGGGTCAAAGCAAATATTAACTTTAACAGCGTAAAGCAAACGGATATGCTTTTTGAAAATCCGAATGATGTTGATTTAGATGCAATGACATTCAAGCCGTTTGAAATTAAAACATTGGAGGTAAAACGATAATGAAAAAATTTACAATTACTGTAATAAGCCTGTTTATGGTGCTGCTGATCTCGCTTTCGGCGGTCGGCGAGGCTATGGGCACAAGCTCAAAATATGCGTCCAATCAGGACTACATACAAAGTGAAAACCTTGCACTCAGAGATAAAAGCAATAAAATGACTGACGGAAAAGACAGCTCTGTTTGCCGCTTTAAGACAAGAAACGGTGGCGAATCGATTATTGACCTTGGCGAAAGCTGTGATTTTAACTCTGTTATTCTAAAAGAAAAAGGACTTAATGTGCAGAAATTCTCTATATCGGTATCGGACGATAACGAAAACTTTACGCAAATTTATGCTAACGATAAAATTGAGTTTCACCGCCTTTGCACCTTTGATACGGTCAAGGCTCGTTATGTAAAGCTGACGGTGGAGAAAAGCGACAACCTGCCAAAAATCCGTGAAATGGAAATATATAATGCCGTTCCCGAAAAGAAGAATGATTTTCGTGTTTCAACATACAGTACCTTGGGTGGTTCCGTATTCGGAATCATTGATGACACAACGCTGTCCGATGCTGAAAAAGACGCAAAAATCAAGGAGCTTATAGATGCAGATTATTACGATACCGTAACCGATTATATTGACATCGGCAATGTTCGTTGGGATGAGGAAGGAATAATTCATACAGACGGTTGGGACGGTATAGAGCGTGACGAGGACAAATACTATGCCGTAATGATGAGAAATCTCCACGAGGTACTCGACGAAAAGGGTGTAAATCTTGTTATTACTATTCTTAATCCATCGGGCGAAAACGGTAATCAGAGGGTTATGAAATCCATTACGGAAAACAGGGATACCCTAATTACTAATATGATTGCTTTTGCCAACAAATATGAATTTGACGGCATTGACCTTGACTGGGAATTCCCATTGTCGCAGGACGAATTTGACGCATACAACAGCTTTTTGCAGGAACTGAAAGCAAGAATGAAAACTGAAATGTGGAATAAAGAGGACGCAACGCTTTCATTAGCCCTTGCCACATGGGCATTAAAATACACGCCGGAAACAATCGAATGTATTGATTATGTGAATGTTATGGGCTATGACATTCTTGATCAGGACGGACAGCATTCTTCATTTTTCAGCAGCTGTGTTCAGGCGGCGGATTACATTGAAATTCAAGGCTTTTCAAAAGAGCAGATAAACATCGGTTTCCCGTTCTACGGAACATGGGAGGGCGGTAGAATGGAGCAATATGCGTATAACGCAATAAGTGAAGAAATATCTCCGTTCAATAATTTTTATACAATGAAGAAAAGCGACACAAAGGAAGACAGATACACATATTTCAATTCGCAGGCAATTATCCGTGACAAAACAGCCTACGCTTACTTAAAAGGCTACGGCGGCGTTATGATATTCAGTCAGTACTGCGATTTGCCGTCAGACGATGAACGCTCGCTGACAAAGGCAATATCTGATTACTTACAGGAGGTAACAAAATGAAAAAGCTTACAAAGTTTTTAACATCTGCAAGCATAGGCATTTCCTTGTCTTCGGTCATTTTTTTGATTAAGGATTATGTGTATGATTCTGCAATGAAGGAACACGAAATATTTACGATTTTGATAGCCTTATTTGCACCTCTTTTTGCAGTTGGTACTTTGCTTTCTGTTTTACTGCCGAAAAAATTTGACAGGCAAAAGCTTCTTACATTAGGACTTTTGTTTTCGGGCATTTTTATAATACTGCTTACATACTTAAATATTTATCATCTGCAAATGCTTATGCCCTTAATGAAAACTAATTCAATAACCTTAGCCGTTATGTGGATAGCAAGAATTATGGGCGGTTTAACGGGACTGTTTATCGGTCTGTCGTTTGGTGCAACAGTAAAAAACGGTGTGATTCATTATATATTGCTTGTACTTTTTGCTGTGGGAATTTTTGCTTTAAGCAGATTTATGCCCGCACTTATCAGCTATGAGCCCATACTGTATACCGCAGGCGGCTTGTCGCTTGCTTGTGCTTTATTAAATTCATATATAGAAACGGAGAAAAAGAAAAATGAGTAAAACAATTAAAGGTCTGATTATAGGTATAAGCGTATTTTTAGTTATCGTTTTAATAACCGTATCAATATTGATGTTTCCTTTGAAAGGAAAAACATACGATTACGACTATTGGTACAGAGACAAACCTTATGATATAAATGATACGATTGTTCTTGAAAAGGAAGAAAATAAGGATTTCAAAATTCTTATTATTACCGATTTGCAATTTAACGATGCTTTAGATTTGTGCGGAAAAGCCGATAATGTATATGAAACGGTTGATACGCTTGTTACAAAGCAAAAGCCCGATTTAATAGTTATCACAGGAGATTTGGTTTGGGCAAAATTCACTAAATTTTCTGTGATTAAAGCAATTAATAAAATAGACAGCTACGGTATTCCATGGGCACCGATTAACGGCAATCACGACGGTGAGGGAAATGTTGATTTGGCATGGATAGCAAATAAATACGAAGAAGCAGAAAATTGTTTGTTTAAGCAAGGCCCCGATAATATCGGTGGAATCGGAAATTACATAATAAATATCAGAGAAAATGATAAAATCGTGCAGAGTCTCATTATGATGGATACGCATGCAAGCCGTTACTACGATAAGGACGATGAAAATATGCATTATGATTTTATTTTTGACAGTCAGATTGAGTGGTATAAATGGGCAATAAACGGAATTAATGAATATAACAATTCCAAAACAGATTCTATGATATTTATGCATATTCCTATTCCTGAATTTAAAACAGCCTATGATTTATGGCAGCAAGAAGGTGGTGCAGAAGGTGAAAACTTCGGCATTAAAGGTGAAGAGGAATGCCCGTCATATATAAATACAGGTATGTTCAATGCAATCAAGGAGTTTGACAGTACAAAATATGTATTTGCCGGTCATGACCATTTGAATAATTATAGTGTGATGTATGAGGGAGTAAGACTGACTTATGCAATGAAAACCGGCGACAGATGCAATCAGACACCCGGTCAGAATGGCGGTACACTTATAACAATGGGTGATAAAATAACAGTGGAGCATATATATGTTGAAAATTAAGAAAAAATAATGAAAATTGTTTTAGAAACAATTTCAGTAATACTAAATATTAAAAAGGATATAGAAAAACAATGAAGAAAACACATTTAATTATATTGTCTTTATTTTTGACATCGGCAATAATAATTACGGCAACAGTAATTACTTATAAGGCTCTCACCGTTCCTAAAAGTAAGAAATATGTTGTTGAAACCATAGAAGCAAATTCAAAAGGCTATATAAAAGTCGGCATTATTTCAGACGCACAGCTTCCACAGGAAGAAAAAAATCTTTACGGTTGGGATTATGCTACTGTTATGAATGGTGCAGATCATCTTATAAAAGCATTAAAATACTATAAAAGTCAAAATGTCGATATGATAGTATTTAACGGAGATATGGTCAACGCTACCGGCGATTATGCTGCATACAGCGCATATAACAAAATTTTAGACTATGTTTACGGTGAGGACAGAGCAGAAGCACCGCACATTATTTATCCTATGGGTAATCATGAATTTTACGGCGGCAACCAGGAACACAATTTTTACAAGTCAACCGGTCTTCCTCTCAACACAAGAACGATTGTTAACGGCTATAGCTTTATCTCCATTTCTAATTCAAAACTTGAAAAAGGAGATGAAGAACTTGCCGAAAGCAACGATACACTTGCAGATGGAACATATAATGAGAAAAGAATAGAATTTTTAAAAGAACAACTTGCTGCCGCAAATACAGAAGATCCAAACAAGCCTATTTTTGTTTTTATCCATATGCCCATCAGCAATATTGTGAATGGCGGACATTGGGCAACACCGCAATATGAAGAAATATATAGTATTTTAAAAGAATATCCGCAGGCGGTTGTATTTACAGGACATTCTCATTATTGCATGAGCGATGAAAGAGCAATTATGCAAAAAGATTTTACCGTTATCAATACGGGAACAACAAGCTATTTCGATTTTGACTGGCTTGATAATGAAGATGAAAATGAAGCAAACGACTTTCCGGCGGATATTTCACAAAAAAATCTTGTCTTTCAAAGTCAGGGACTACTTGATAAAAAGGATTATATGGTAAATCCTCAGCTTATCGGTATTTACAAACTCGAAGATGTACCTGACAGAAATAATGTGAATAACGGATATTTGATGTATGTAGATACGCAAAGCAATTCGTTCACATTGAAAAAAGTAAACTTAAATACCGGAATTGAATTCGGCGAAGAATTTATAATGCGTTCTTTTGAGAAAAGTTCATTTACAAGAACTGCCGAAAAATTAGGGAGTGGCGTTACTCCGACCTTTGGTGACGCTGAAATTTCTGCTGAAAGCACATCAGACGGTGCTGTAGTAAGCTTTGATTGTGCTTGTCAAAATGTCCCGATAAAGTATTATATTTATGAAATTGGAAATGAAATCGGTCAAAAAACTTATGTGCGTTTTTTCGGAAAGAATTATATTCTTGGAAATGATATAATGTATACCGAACAGAATAAAATAAGAGGCTTGGAGAAAGGTAAATACTTTTTGCATGTGTATGCAGTAAATTCGTTTAATAAGGTCAGCGATGAATATTTAACGACAGAATTTACGGTGAAGTAAATATCTTTATTACAGTTAAAACAGAGGAAGTTCTATGAAAAAGAAAATCATAGTTTCAGCAGTGTCCGTCGGTTTGGCTCTTGCAGTAATCGGAGCATCGGTGGGTGTATATATGTCTTATATAAATAAATACGAACCGATAGCTTCCCCAACAGCACTTGCTTACACAAAATCAGACAGTCAGAAAGCACTTGTTAAAAATGCTGATTTCTATGTATCCGTAAACGGTGATGACAACGGCGACGGAACAATTAATAAGCCGTTTAAGACAATTCAAAGGGCACAGCAGGCTGTCCGTGAAGCTATTGCATCCAATGAAAGCAAAGCATCAATTACCGTTGCAATAATGGCGGGCACATATTATGAAACGGGTATTGCGTTTGATGAAAGAGATTCTTCAAAAAGCACATCTGTTACCTACACTTCCTACGGTGACGGTGAGGTTATCCTCTGCGGTGGCAAAATTTTGACGATTGCCGAGTTTGCATCTGTTGACGGTGAAACCGCAAAAAGACTCAGCAGTAATGCGAAGGATAAGGTGAAGATGATTGACCTGAAAAAATATGGTCTTACAAAATCGGATTACGGCAAAATCAAGGCAACAGGAGGATTTAATACGGAAGAGTATTATGACAATGCAGCAGCTGAAAATCCCTGTGAATTGTTCTTTAACGATAAAAGAATGACTGTTGCACGATATCCCAATGATTCGTATATAACCGTAGGCAAGGTGAGCGATATCGGCGACTGCTATGAGCCGAATGCTCCCGGTCCTACCGACGAATCGTGGCTTGAAAGGCGAAACCAAAGAGGCGGTACATTTGCTATTGATGAGGATGCCTACAACAGAGTGAAAAGCTGGCAGAATACTGACGATTTGTGGGCGTTTGGTTACTTTTACTGGGACTGGGCAGATATGTCTACACCGATAAAAAGCATAAATGACGATAAAACAGTAACTACTGAGTATTGCAGCAAATACGGCTTTAAAGAGGGAGGGTATTATTATTTCTTCAATGTTCTTGAAGAACTTGACATACCGGGTGAATATTACATAGACCGTGATGACGGAATATTGTATTTTTATCCTCCCGATGAAAATGAAAACAGCAAAATTCTTCTTTCAACAAGCAATGAAAATATAATCAGCATTACGGAAAAAGCGTCTAATATAACCATAGGCGGTCTTACATTACAGGGTACAAGAAACGATGCACTCATGGTTGCAGGTGAAAACTGTAAAATCGTAAACTGTGCGATTAAAAATGCGGCTGAATGTGGAATCAATGTGAGCGGCAAAAATAATCTTGTTGAAAATTGCGAGGTTACTTTTATCGGTAAGGATGCAGTTATGCTTTCTGGAGGCAGTGAAGAGGGCTTCATATATGGCAATAATACTGTTACTAACAACAGCCTGCATGATTACGGTGAAATTCAGAAAACATATATTGCAGGTGTAAATATAAGTGGTATCGGTAACACTGTTTCCCACAATGAAATTTATAACGCTCCACATATGGGCATTTACTATATGGGAAATGAAAATGTAATGGAATACAATTACATTCATGATGTAGTTTTACAATCTTCAGATGCAGGTGCGATTTATACGGGCTACAGCTACAGCACCTACGGAAATGTTGTCCGCTATAACTGCATTGCCGATATTGGCTCAAGCGATTTTACACCAAGCGGCATTTACTTTGATGACAATTCCTCAGGTCAGACGGCTTACGGAAATGTGCTTATCAATATACCTGGTTACGCTTTTCTTATCGGCGGCGGCAGGGATAATATGATTGAAAACAATCTTGTCATCAATGCAGGAAAGCAGATTATCTATGATGACCGTGCATATGACGGCTATCACAATGACGGCTGGTATGCTAAAAACTGTAAAACGCCCGACAGCCGTTTGTGGCAGCTCATGAATGAGGCAAAGGAATTTAATGCTTCAATCGGTCATAAATATGACGGCATTGAACGTATGCATCAGGATTATGAAAGGGAAGAAGATGAAGGCTTTGCAGTTAATCCGTCAGGCTCATCACTTAAAAACAACATCATTATTTCAAGGAAAAACAAGGTCGGTGAAATTGCAAAGGCAGTTAAGAAATATTCTGTTGTTGAAAACAATCAGACATTCACATTGCACAGTGTGAAAAGCTCCTTTGTCGATTACGAAAACGGCGATTACAGAATCAAGGCAGATAGTAAAATTTCAAAAAAATGCCCCGGTTTCAAGGAGATTCCTTTTGATGAAATCGGCAGAAAATAAACAGAGGTAAGAAAAAATGTATTTCAATAATATCGAAAAAATCAAATTTGAGGGCGTAAATTCAAAAAATCCTCTTGCTTTCAAGTACTACGATGCAGATAGAATTATAGCAGGTAAAAAAATGAGCGAGCATTTAAAATTTGCTATGAGCTACTGGCACACAATGTGTGCCGACGGAACAGATATGTTCGGCAGAGGAACAATCAACAAATCCTTCGGCGGAAAAACGGCTATAGAGATTTATGAGCACAAGGTATATGCCGCATTTGAGCTTATGGAAAAGTTGGGTATGCAATACTTTTGTTTTCACGATCGTGATATTGCTCCCGAGGGCGCAACCTTAAAAGAAACAAACGAGAATCTTGAGAGAATCGTTCCGATTATCAAGTCGGAAATGAAAAGAACAGGCATAAAGCTTCTTTGGGGAACGGCAAACTGTTTTAACCATCCGAGATATATGTGTGGCGCAGGCACTGCTCCGAGTGCCGATGTGTTTGCTTATGCGGCGGCGCAAATTAAAAAAGCCATTGAAATCACCGTAGAACTTGGTGGTCAGGGCTATGTGTTCTGGGGTGGCAGAGAGGGCTATGATACGATCCTGAATACCGATATGGCAAAAGAGCAGGATAATATGGCATATCTTATGCGTATGGCTGTGGATTACGGCAGGAGCATCGGATTTACGGGTGATTTTTATAT
>OGWW01001414.1_pt1 | contig 13162 bp, 12 predicted proteins | sample 1576131 | NCBI WGS metagenome assembly OGWW01 (sample SAMEA3541576, study PRJEB24748) | human gut metagenome | biome: human gut; feature: human-associated habitat; material: faeces | place: China | collected 2012 | reverse complement strand
GTTTTCCTGGGTGGCGTCCTTGCCGTCGATGAAGCCGGTGATGCGGCCGTCGCACATGACCATGACACGGTTGGACATACCAATGATCTCGCTCATTTCGGAGGAGATCATGATGATGCTCTTGCCCTGCTTGGCCAGCTCGGCAATGATGCAGTAGATCTCGTACTTGGCACCGACGTCGATGCCGCGGGTGGGCTCGTCCAGGATCAGCACATCGGGGTTGTTGGCCAGCCAGCGGGCGATCAGGACCTTCTGCTGGTTGCCGCCGGACAGGCTCTTGATCTGGGTCTTGGGGCTGGGCACCTTGATGGCCATCTTCTCTTTGTTGGTGGCCACCAGATCCAGGATCTTCTTGTTGTCCAGCATGATGGGGCCCTTGCGCAGGGCGTCCAGCGAAGCGATGGAGATGTTGTCGGCTACGCTCAGCACACCCATGATGCCGGTGGCGCGGCGGTCCTCGGTCAGCAGAGCCACGCTCTTCCGGATGGCGTCGCGGGGCTGCTTGATGGTGACCTCTTCGCCCTTGATCCACACCTTGCCGGAGGTGTGGGCACGCAGGCCGAAGATGCCTTCCATCAGTTCGGTACGCTGGGCACCCACCAGACCGGCCACGCCCAGGATCTCGCCCTTTTTCAGCTCAAAGCTGCAGTGGCGGAAGGAGCGGGGATGGATGGAGGTGAAGTCCTCCACCTTCATCATCACTTCGTCGGAGGGATGATTCTCCAGCGGGGGGAACAGGTTGGACAGCTCACGGCCGACCATCTTGGCGATGATCTGCTCCTTGGTCATGTCCGCCACTTCCCACTTGCCGATGTACTGGCCATCGCGCATGATGGTGACTTCGTCGGCGATGACCTTGATCTCGTCCATCTTATGGCTGATGTAGACCAGTGCGACGCCCAGAGCCTTCAGCTCCCGCATGATGCGGAACAGGGATTCCACTTCGTTTGCGGTCAGGGAGGAAGTGGGCTCGTCCAGGATCAGCACCTTGCAGTTTGCGGAAACGGCCTTGGCGATTTCCACCATCTGCATCTGAGCGATGCTCAGGGAGCCGAGCTTTGCATGGGGGTTGATGTCCAGCTTCAGCTTCTTGAGCAGCTCCTCGGTGTCCTTGTACATTTTGGGGTGATCCACCACGGTGATGGGGCCATAGCTCTTGGTGGGGTAGCGCCCCAGCCAGATGTTCTCGGCCACGGTACGGGCCGGGATGGGCTGCAGCTCCTGATGCACCATGGCAATGCCGCGGTTCAGTGCATCCAACGGGGTGGGGATGGTGACTTTTTCGCCTTCGTATTCGATCTCGCCCTCGTCCATCTTGTAAATGCCGAACATGCATTTCATCAATGTGGACTTACCGGCGCCGTTTTCACCCATCAGCGCCATGACCTTGCCCGGGCGAAGCTCCAGCTGTGCGTGATCCAGCGCTTTGACGCCGGGGAAGGTCTTGACCACGCCTTTCATTACCAGACGGTATTCTGACATTCCGCAGAAGCCTCCTTTTCTTTTTTCAGGCCGCAGAAAAACCTTTTTTCAAAACAAGGCGCGTGCGCGGAGAAGGATTTCTCGAACGCACGCGCTTTATAGCTTTTATCAAGCCGTCAAGGTCCACTGCGTACCTTGCATTTGCAATCGGGGAACTTTGGTCTTACTTCACATACTGAGATGCGTTGTCCTTGGTGACCTTGACATAGTCGACCCAGTAGTACTGCTCGACAGCGGAGCCTTCGACGTACAGCTTGGTAGCATCGGCAGCTGCGGTGGCCTGGCCCACGTCGTCGTTCAGCACGGTACCGGTCATGTTGCCGTCCAGAACGTCCTGAACAGCCTCGGCCAGTGCATCGACGCCGACCAGATAGATGTCCTTGCCGACGGTGCGGCCGGCCTGCTGGATGGACTGCAGAGCACCCAGTGCCATTGCGTCGTTGTTGCAGAACACGACTTCGATCTTATCGCCGTACTGAGACAGAGCGTTTGCAACGTCCTGCTGAGCAGTGGTCTGATCCCAGTTGTCCAGGTACTCGTACAGGCACTCGACTTCCTTGCCGGCATCGGTCAGAGCCTTGATGGAGTACTCGGTGCGGTACTGAGCGTCGATGTTCTCGGGGTCGCCCTTGCACATAATGTAAGTGATCTTGCCGTCGCCGTTGATATCGCCCTGGGTCTCGGTCTCCAGGATCAGCTGGCCCTGGTAAGTACCGGACTGACGTGCGTCAGCACCGACGTAGCAGCACTTGCCTGCGTAAGAATCCAGAACGCTCTTGTCGGGCTCACGGTTGATGAACACGATGGGAGTGCCGGAAGGAGAAACGGTGTCCACGATGGTCTGTGCGGAAGTGGTCTGCACGGGGTTGATGACCAGGACATCGACACCCTGCTGCAGGAAGGTGTTGATCTGCTCGGTCTGGGTGTTCTGGTCGTTCTTGCCGTCCATGATGGTGACGGAGTAGCCCATGTCCTTCAGGTACTCTTCCAGATCGGTGCGGTACAGGGTCATGAAGTTATCAGCGAACTGATAGATGCAGACACCGATGTTGGCAGAGCCGGCAGCAGAAGCAGCGGTGCTGGAAGCAGCAGCGGAAGAAGCAGTGGAAGCAGCAGTAGAGCTGGAGGAACCGCCACATGCGGTCATGGCAGCGGTTGCGCCCACGACAGCAGAAGCCTTCAGGAAGTCACGACGAGAAATCATTTTCATAATTGTGTTCTCCTTCATTCGTATCATAGCAATTTCACAGGCGCATTTATTGCACACACCTGGATTTCCTGCTTGTATTATAACCGCCTGCGAAGCGGTCTGCAAGAGAACAAGTCCACAAGAATCTGAGATTTCTTTTGTGCTGTTTCAACAAAAGGAATTTTCAAAGGACAAAATAATTTCCGTAACAAGCACAATTTTTCATAAACGTGCAACTTCTGGATAAATCGGTCGGAGCAGGGTCGGATTTCTTTCAAAAAGATTACAAAATGTTGCATGACACGGTTCGACCCTTCCGGACAGAAACCGTGCAGCTCCCGGAAATTACCGGGAGAACTGAAAAAACTTTTCAACTGTGGGGACTTTCCGGCAAACCGCTGCCGGGCAGCGCGCCCCGCATTTTTTTTGCGCTCCGGACGGAATTACTGCAAACGGATTTCTGGGAGAAAAAACAGCTTTTTCTGAAAGATGCGATAGAACGGAGTTTTTTAAGACTCAAAATTATACGATTTGAAAAAATCGTGTTTAAAAATACGAAATGGCCCTGAAAAAGCACACACTGTTGCGGCAGCACGAGGCGTGGTAAGCTGTTGCCATAGCCCGGAGCCGCCGGGCAGAAAGGAGGAACCAACACGAACCATGGGGCAGAGGAAAACGTCCAAGGGGCTGGACAGCCTGAGCCGGGCCACCGACATCCTGAGCACGCTTCTGGCACAGCAGGTGCGGGAGCTGAACGCCCGGCAGCGGGAGAACCGCCGCAGCGGGGCGGAGGACCCAGGCACCATGAAGGGCCTGAAGGAGGCCACGGCGGTGCTGAAGGATCTGGCTGCGGTGGCGCGGTCGCTGAACGACCAGGGCGTGCAGGCGGAAGGAACGGAGAGCGGTGTGGTGCTGCTGCCGCGGGTGGAGGAGGAAGAACCATGAACACAGAGGAACACCGGACCCCGGTGGTGTGGCGGCCCCAGCCCCGGCAGGCCGAGTTCATGCGAAGGCCGGAGCCGGAAGCACTGTACGGCGGCGCGGCCGGCGGCGGAAAAAGCGATGCATTGGTCATCGAGGCACTGCGTCAGGTGGATATTCCGCATTACAGAGCGTTGATCCTGCGCAAAACATACCCGCAGTTGTCGGATCTGGTGGACAAAAGCCAGATGTACTACCGCCGGGCCTTTCCGCAGGCGCAGTACAACGCCACGGCCCATGTGTGGAACTTCCCCAGCGGGGCCAAGATCTACTTTGGCTCCATGCAGTATACCAAGGACCGCACCAATTACCAGGGCAAGGCCTACGACTTCATCGGCTTTGATGAGCTGACCCATTTTGAATGGGAAGAGTACAGCTACATGATGAGCCGCAACCGCCCCACCGGGCCAGGCACCCGGGTGTACATGCGGGCCACCACCAACCCCGGCGGCATCGGCCACGGGTGGGTGAAGGCGCGGTTCATCACCCCGGCCCCACCCGGCACGCCCATCGTGGAGGAATACACGGTGCGGCGACCGGACGGCACCGAACAGAAGCTGCAGCGGGCAAGGGTGTTCATCCCTTCCAGCATTTTCGACAACCCGGCTCTGCTGCAGAACGATCCCGGTTATCTGGCCAGCCTGGCTGCCATGCCGGAAGCGGAAAAGCAGGCGCTGCTCTATGGCAGCTGGGACAGCTTTTCCGGCCAGGTGTTCACCGAGTGGCGCAACGACCCGGCCCACTATCAGGATCAGCGCTGGACCCACGTCATTGCCCCGTTTGCCATCCCGAAGCACTGGCAGATCTACCGGGGGTTCGATTTCGGGTTTTCCAAGCCGTTCTCGGTGGGGTGGTATGCGGCCGATGAAGAGGGGCGGCTCTACCGCATCAAGGAGCTGTACGGCTGCACCGGCCGCCCCAACGAGGGCCTGCGCATTGACCCGGTGGAACAGGCCCGGCGCATCCGGGAGGCGGAGCAGAACGACCCCGTGCTGCGGGGGCGGGTGATCCATGGCGTTGCCGACCCGGCCATCTTTGATGAGAGCCGGGGCGAGAGCATCGCGGCCATGATGGAGCGGAGCCCCAACTTCCTGCACTGGAAGCCCGGCGACCACACCCGCCTTGCGGGAAAGATGCAGTTCCACTACCGGCTCAACTTTGACGCCGACGGCCGCCCGATGCTGCAGGTGTTCAATACCTGCAAACACTTCATCCGCACGCTGCCGAACCTCGTGTACGACGAGAGCAACGTGGAGGATATCGACACCCGGCAGGAGGACCACATTTATGATGAGTGCCGGTATGTGCTGATGGAGAACCCCATCAGCCCGCCGGCCCGGCGCACGGCCCTGCCGCCGCCGGATGACCCGCTGGACCTGCACCGGCAGGCAAGATTTTACAGGATCTGAAGGAGAAGAACGATGGACGATTATCAGAACGAAGCGATGCCGGTGGGTGCGGCGGAGGTGGCTGCGGCCACACAGACCCTGCAGCGTTACAAGGCCGGCAAGGCGGCACTGGACAGACGCCTGGTGGACAACGAACTGTGGTTCCGCATGGGACACTGGAAGAACTATCAGAACCCCATGATGCCCGGCAAGGCGCAGCCCAGCAGTGGATGGCTGTTCAACAGCATCGCCAACAAGCACGCCGATGCCATGGACAACTACCCGGAACCCAATGTGCTGCCCCGTGCAGCGGACGATGAGGCAACCGCGCGAGCACTTTCCAGCGTGCTGCCGGTGGTGCTGGAACAGGCAGATTACGAGCAGGTGTACAGCGACTGCTGGTGGCGCAAGCTCAAGCAGGGCACCGGGGTCACCGGTGTGTTCTGGGACCCGGCAGCCCGAGGCGGCGTGGGGGAGATTGCGGTGCGGGCCATGAACTTGCTGATGCTCTACTGGGAGCCGGGCGTAGCGGACATCCAGGACTCACCGGATTTTTTCAGCCTGAGCCTGGAGGACACCGCACAGCTCACGGCCCGCTACCCACAGCTGGCAGGCCACACCGCCGGGGTGCTGGATGTGCCCCGCTACATCCACGAGGACGGCGCGGACACCGCTTCCCGCAGTGTGGTGGTGGACTGGTACTATAAGCGCCCGGACGAAAGCGGCCGCATGGTGCTGCACTACTGCAAGTTCTGCAACGGGGTGGTGCTGTACGCCAGCCAGAACGACCCGGCACTGGCACAGCGGGGCCTGTACGACCACGGGCAGTACCCCTTCGTATTCGATCCGCTGTTCATGGAAGAGGACAGCCCGGCGGGTTTTGGCTACATCGACGTGATGAAGGATTGCCAGACCGCCATCGACCAGATGAACCATGCCATGGACGAGAACGTGCTGCTGTCGGCCCGGCAGCGCTATGTGCTCAGCGACACCGCCGGGGTCAACGAGGAGGAGCTGGCCGACCTGAGCCGAGACATCGTGCATGTGGTGGGCCGTCTGAACGACGACAGCTTCCGCCCGCTGCAGACGGCCGGTCTGCAGGGCAGCAGTCTGAGCTACCGTCAGAGCCGCATCGAGGAGCTGAAGGAGATCAGCGGCAACCGCGACATGACCCAGGGCGGCACCACCGGCGGTGTGACGGCAGCCAGTGCCATTGCGGCCCTGCAGGAAGCCGGAAGCAAACTGAGCCGTGATATGCTCAAGAGCGCCTACAGGGCCTTCTCCCGCCAGTGCTGCCTGATGATCGAGCTGATGCGGCAGTTCTATGATGAACAGCGCATCTTCCGCATCGTGGGGCCCAGCGGTGAGAACCAGTTTCTGCCCTTCTCGGCGGCAGCCCTGCGCCCGCAGCCGGTGCGCGAGGTGGGCGGCGTGGAGCTGGGCAGCCGGGAGCCCATTTTTGACATCGTGGTCAGCGCGGCCAAGAAGAGCACCTTCAGCCGCCTGAGCCAGAACGAGACGGCAAAGGAGTGCTATCAGCTGGGCTTTTTCGACCCCGCCAATGCCGACGCGGCCCTGGCGGCGCTGGAAATGATGGACTTTGAGGGCATCGAGAAAGTGCGTCAGCGGGTGCGGCAGAACGGCACACTGGCCCAGAAGCTGGCACAGCTGCAGCAGGCGGTCCCGCCGCAGACCGGCACCGGTGGTGCGGTGCTGCCCGGCAGTCTGCCGGTGGCCGCTGCGGCCCGCGCCATGAACGTGAAACTGTAAGGAGGTGAAACAAGAATGATGAAAGTATGTTACAGCGAGCTGGATGGCCCCGAGGGCCTGAGCTGCCGACTGGAGGCTGCCGGACATGCAGGCTTTGCCCCTGCCGGGCAGGACATCGTGTGCGCCGGGGCAAGCACCCTGATGCAGGCACTGGTGTACCTGCTGGCCGGGGAAGAAAATGCCCATGCCGACGCCTGGGAGGAACCGGACGGGCCGCGTCTGGCCGTGCAGGCCGACGCACCCTGTGCCGCATGGGTGCAGGGTGCCTTTGAGCTGGCCAAGGCGGGGTTCACCCTGCTGGCCGAGCGCTACCCGGACAATATCCGCTTTGCGGATGTGAGCCGCCGGGGCGAACAGAGCATGATGGACCTGCAGATGTTTGCAGAAGAGGCAGCGCCTGCGGCCCCGGCCCTGAGCCCGGCACAGGCCCGACAGGCCGTTGCCTCCGGGACGATGGAACCGGGGGAGAAAACGGCGCAGCCGGTGCCGGAAGCAAAACCGGCTCCGGAGCCGACCGAACCGGAGACGCCCCAGCCGGAGCTGCCCCGCCCGGCGGTGCCGCCCCTGCCGCTGCAGACCCGAAACGCGGTGCGGGAGCTGCATGCCCGCTGGGCGGCTGAGGAAGCCGACCTGCGCCGCAGCCAGCCGGAGTTCCGCCTGCAGGAGGAGCTGAAGAACCCGGAGATGCGCCGCCTGATGCAGCTGCCCGGCATGCGGATGCGGGACGCCTACCGTCTGGCCCACTACGACGAGAGCCTGCACCGTGCGGCACAGGCCGTGGAGCAGGGCGTGGTGCAGCGCATCCAGCAGCGGGCCGCCCGCCCCGCAGAAAACGGCATCCGCCCCGGTGGTGCGGCCACGGTGCACCCGGATGTGGCCAGCATGACCCGCGCCCAGCGCGAAGCCTTGGAGCGCCGTGTGCTGCACGGTGCTCAGATCGAACTGTAAACCCGACAAGAGAAAGGAAAAAACGTATGATGAACTTCAACATCCAGCTGTTTGCCGACAACCTGCAGAACACCACGGCCACCATGTCCAAGGAGATGAAGACCTTCTATGAGAAGCGTCTCATCGACCAGGCAGAGCCGCGTCTGGTGCATGACCAGTTCGCGGATTACTACCCGGTGCCCCAGAACGGCGGCAAGACCATCGAGTTCCGCAAGTACGACAGCCTGCCCAAGGCCACCACGCCCCTGACCGAGGGCGTGACCCCCAACGGTCAGGCCCTGAACGTGACCACCATCACCAGCGACCTGCACCAGTACGGCGGCTGGACCCCGCTGACCGACGTGCTGCAGATGACCGCCATTGACAACAACGTGGTGCAGGCCACCCGTGTGCTGGCCAGCCAGGCGGGCCGCACCATGGACAGCATCACCCGTGATGTGCTGGCCGGCGGCACCAATGTGATCTATGCACCCAAGCAGGCCGCCGACGGCACCGAGACCGCCGTGACCAGCCGCAAGACGCTGGACAAGAGCTGTACCCTGACCCCCAAGCTGTTCTTCCAGGCAGCGGCCCAGCTGGGTGCCATGAACGCCGACCCCATCGGCGACAGCTATATTGCCATCATCCACCCCTATGCGGCCTACGACCTCAAGACCTGCAAGGAGTTCATTGAGGTGCATAAGTACGCCGACCCGGACACCATGTTCCGCGGCGAGATCGGTAAGCTGGGCAACATCCGCTTCATCGAGACCAGCGAGGCCAAGATCTGGAAGGATGAGACCTGCCCCACCGGCTTGGCGGTGTTCGGCACCCTGGTGCTGGGTGCCCATGCCTACGGTGTGACCGAGCTGGAGGGCGGCGGCCTGGAGCACATCGTCAAGCAGCTGGGCTACGGCGATGACCCGCTGAACCAGCGCGCTTCGGTGGGCTGGAAGGGCATGCGTGCTGCCGAACGTCTGGTGGAGCAGTACATGGTGCGCATCGAGAGCGTGTCCAGCTACTCGGCCAACGCCGCCGCAAACTGAGGAGGTGTGCAGGATGACAGAAAAGAACGTGCGCATCCGGCTGTTCAAGGACAACAGCCGCTATAAGGGCGACCTGTTCGTCAGCGTGAACGGTGTGAACTACAAGATCCGCCGTGGTGTGGAAGTGGAGGTGCCGCCCGAAGTGGCGGAGGTGCTGGAACACAGCCAGATGCAGGACGAGCGCACCGCTGCCCGCATTGCGGCAGCGGAGAACGCGGCACAGTAAGAAACAGGACCGGAGCCCGGCAGGGAGATGCCCCGCCGGGCTTTTTTGAAAAGGAGCGTGGAACGATGACAGTAGGACAGGCGCTGGAACGCGCCGAGGAACTGCGGCCCGGCAGCCGTGTGTCCGTGCACACCCGGCAGGAGTGGCTGCAGGAAGCAGACGGTATGCTGCGGGAACGCTTTTTCAAGGCCAGTGATACGGATGCTTTTGACACCGTGGGAGCGGACCGGGCCTGGGACGATGGCCTGCAGGACGAGGATGTGCTGCTGGCCCCGGCCCCCTTTGATGCCCTGTACCCGCATTACCTGTGCGCCATGACCGATGCCGCACTGGGCGAGACCGACCGTTACGCCGGGGAGCAGGCACAGTACAATGGCATTCTGGCAGAGCTTGCGGCCTGGCTGCGCCGGACCTATCCGCCGCGGGCCTGCACCCGCTGGCAGTGGTGAAAGGAGGGATAAGATGGTTCTGGCGAACCGGACCAGAGTCCAGAACAGCCGCACCCTGCTGCGGGCCTTCGGGGGCCTGAACGAGGGCTACGGCTGCTCCGAGGCAGAGTACAGTGCGGGGATCAATTTTTCGTCCCGGGATTTCCCGGCGCTGAGCACCCGCAAGCCCCGCCGGAAGCTGCGGACCCTCACCGGCCTGAATGGGATGTACCACCTGAACGGGCTGCTGACCGTCTGCGGGAAAGACCTGGTGTACACTCCGGACGACGGCGGGGAGACCGTGACCTGCACCGATGCGGTGGCCGACAGCAAAAAGGCGCTGGTGGGTCTTGGCACGAAAATTTTGATCTTTCCGGACAAGGTCGCCTTTGATACGGCAGACGGCAGCGTTTCGGCGCTGGGAGCCTGCTGGAAAGCGGAGGGCCAGAGCGTGGAGTTTGCTCCCTGCGATGCGGAGGGCAGGACCTACACGCCCACAGGCGTGGGCCGGGAAGAGCCGGAAAGCCCGGCGGACGGGCAGATCTTCCTGAAGGTGGAGGACGAAGAGCACCCCTGGCGGTACGATGGAACATTGGAAGTGTACAGCGCGGCGTCCGGCAACTGGACGGCGCTGCCGCTGGACTATTGCCGCATCACGGCGGCCGGTGCACAGGAAAAATTCTGCCAGTGGGACACGGTGACCGTGCAGGGCACGGCGGCAAAGCAGGCCGGACAGTGGGAAGCACTGGACGGGGACTGCGTGGTGTATGCCGTCACGGAGAACAGCCTGTGCGTGCGTGCCGACCCGGCGGGTGACTATTTTTACGGCACACTGGTGCAGGGGACCGATGCGGCCCAGTGGACCAGCCTGGACGGCAGCCAAACCCGCAGCATCGCGGCGGAACAGACCGTGCAGCTGGAACGCCGGGTGCCGGACCTGGACTTCGTGACCGAATGCGACAACCGGGTGTGGGGCTGCAGCAGCCGGGAAAATGTGATCTACGCCTGCAAGCTGGGCGACCCTACCAACTGGTTTTCCTATCGGGGCATTGCGGCGGACAGCTATGCGGTGACGGTGGGCAGCGACGGAGCCTTTACCGGCGCGGCTACCTGCATGGGCTATGCGTTGTTCTTCAAGGAGAACACCCTGCACAAGCTGTGCGGCACAAAGCCCTCGGATTTTCAGCTCACCTCTCTGCGCTGCCGGGGCGTGGCCAAGAATGCGGCCCGTAGCCTGTGCGTGCTGAACGAGACGCTGTATTACCTCTCGCCGGATGGCGTGATGGCATGGGACGGCAGCATCCCCACCAAGGTGTCGGCGGTGTTGGACGCCAGCCGGCTGGCCAACGTGCAGAGCGCTGTGGGCGGTGCGCTGGACGGCCGGTATTATCTGCACATCTCCCGCACGGCCGGGACCCAGGGGCAGACCCGGCTGCTGGTGTATGACACCGAACGCGGGCTCTGGCACGAAGAGGATGTATGCTCCTGCGACATGGCCAGCACCGGCGGCCAGCTGTATCTGTGGGACGGGCAGGCCCTGTGGGCGGCGGATCCCAGCCGGGAGAGCGACTGGCAGAGCACCGAAGGTGTGGAACAGCAGGTGTCGTTTGAGCTGGTGACCGGTGACATCGGGCAGGACGGGGCGGAACAGCGGTATCTGTCGCGGCTGACGCTGCGGCTGGACGCGGCCTGTGCCAGCACGGTGGAGGTAGCGCTGAGCTACGACGGCGGCCCATGGGAGACAGTGGCAAGCCTGACCGCCCGGGAGGCCCGCCGCAGCTATGACCTGCCGCTGGTGCCCCGGCGGCACAGCACCCTGCGGCTGCGCCTGCGGGGCAAAGGGCAGATCACCCTGCGCAGTCTGGCGAAGAATCTGGCCGCGGCCAAAGGCGGCCTTGTGGAAGAACAGGAGGAAGCAACATGGCAAGTGTGAACGGTCTGAACCGGCTGGGCCTGCCGAAGCTGAGCGAAAACATGGACCCGGAGGACGCAAGAGCGCTGCGCAGCTACCTGTACCAGATGCAGGAACAGCTGCAGTATGTACTGACCAATCTGGACGTGGAAAACCTGTCGGAAGAGCTGCGCACCCGGTTGAATTCGTTGTAAAAGAAAGGAGAAGAGCATGGTGACCAAAAAGAAAGAGGAAGAGCTGGCAGCGCTGGAGGCGCAGAGCGGCTATGACACCAGCGGCCTGGAAAACCGACAGCAGGTGGAAGAGGCCATGGCAGGGGCCGGTTACCGCCCCGGCCAGAGCGTGACCAACGCCGCAAACGCGCTGAAGGAGTGGCAGGACAAGCGCCCGGAGGCGTACCAGAGCAGCTACCAGAACCGCATCAATGAGGTGCTGGACCGTCTGCTGGCACGGGAGAATTTTGCCTACAGCTATACGCAGGACCCGCTGTACCGGCAGTACGCCCAGCAGTACACCCAGAACGCCCACAACGCCAGTGCCGATGCCGCTGCACAGGCGGCAGCCCTGACCGGCGGTTACGGCTCCAGCTATGCGGCCAGTGCGGCACAACAGGCCTACCAGCAGCAGATCGGTGCGCTGAACGAGGCCATCCCCAGCCTGTACAGTCTGGCACTGGACACCTACACCAGCGGCGGCGATGAGCTGGTATCGCGGCTGGACCAGCTGAACGCCCAGGAACAGAGTGCGCAGAAGCAGTACGACCGGCAGCTCTCAGATTACTACACCCAGCTGCAGCAGAAAGGGGAGGATTACAACAACGCCTACGCGCAGGATTACGGGCAGTATCAGGACTATCTGAGCCGTCTGGACACCCTGCACGGCTACTATACTGCGCAGGAACAGGCACAGGCCAGCCGCCGCCAGCAGACCTTCAACGGCATCATGACCGTGCTGGGGGTCATCGGGGATGCGATCCAGCTGGCCATCAGCGGCACCACCGGCATCGGCTCGCTGGCGGGCAGCCTGCTGAACACCGGGTACAACATCGTGTCCGGCACCCGCGCCTACGAGGCCGACCGTGCCGACACGGCATGGAACCAGCAGATGCAGGAAAAGCAGCGGCAGGACAGTCTGACCCAGCAGCGATATGAGAATGAAGCCAGCGAGCGCGCCTATCAGGATGCGCTGAAGCAGCAGGCCTTCAACAACAGCGTTACCTCGGAAAAGCTGAACATTGCCAAGGGCGAGTGGGCGCTCAAGCAGTCCAATGCGCGGGCAAAGGTCAGCCGTGCAGCGGGCAGCGCTGCTGCAAAAAGCAGGGGCAGCGGCAAGGCATCGGGGAGCGCTGCGGGAACGAATGCGCTGAAGGGCAGCAGTGTGGTGCCCTTTACGGCGGCACTGCTGCGCAGCCGTGGCAAGAGTGACACGTCCATTGCCAATGCCCTGCAGAAAGAGGGCTACACCACCAGCGAGATCGCAAAGATCCTGCAGCAGATGAACCAGTAAGAGAAAAAGCGGAGGCGTCCATCAAATGATGGACGCCTCCGTTGCTGTATCTGTGATTTTGGGTTCGAGCCAACTGGGTACCCCACCAAAGAGAGCGGGACTTCGGTAGACGTTCCGAATGGTTGGGACCCGCGGGCTAAGCAACAGCCCACTGGGCTGATTGCTTACGGTGCTACGCACCGCCGCCCTGTTCTCGTCCCACTGGACACCCCACCAAAGAAAAAATCCGCCGTTAAAAACAGCTGGAGTGTGGGACCCCGCCCGTACGTAATCTGTCAGAAGAAAAAAGAGAGATTGCCGCCTACGT
>OGWW01001407.1_pt1 | contig 13200 bp, 10 predicted proteins | sample 1576131 | NCBI WGS metagenome assembly OGWW01 (sample SAMEA3541576, study PRJEB24748) | human gut metagenome | biome: human gut; feature: human-associated habitat; material: faeces | place: China | collected 2012 | reverse complement strand
AAGAATCATTTTATTTCCGGATCGTAAACTCTGCCGCGCCCCCTCCCCACCAGCCGAAAGTTTTGGGGACGAGGGATGGGGGCACGGGGGAAGGGGGCTTTCTCCAGAAAGTCCCCTTCCCCCGATTCAAACTACAACATATTCACCGGATCGATATCCAGCGAAATGCGCAAGTTCGGGGGCGAGGCAAGAGGCAGAAGCACAGCATAAAGGGCACGGATGGATTGCCAGTCTCCAGCCTTGAGGAGGCACTGAAACCGCCTGCGTCCCCGCAGGAGCGGCAGCGGCGCGGGCGCGGGGCCAAGAACGGTCACGCCATTGCTCTCCGAACGCAGCAGAGCCGTAATCCGCGCGAGCTGCGTCGGTAACCTTACCGTCTTTTTCAGCTTCGATGCTGTTTTGCATCTTCATAGCTTCGAGCACGAGAACTGTATCGCCTGCCTTAACTTCTTGACCTACTGTAACTTCTATTGAAGTGATAGTGCCAGGAAGCGGAGCCTTTATAGCGTTTGAAGCATTGAAGTTTGCTGGTGCTGATGCACCTTCAGTCTCGCTTTCAGCAACGGGTTTGCCCAATTCAACCTTTTTCTTTTCTGGCTCAGTAGGTGTTTCCATCTGAACCTTATATTCCTCACCATTCACCGTGATGTCAGCAACGTTGTCGTCGCCGACGCTGTTTATAACGACATTATATTCTTTGCCGTCAATCGTATATTTAAATTCTTTCATTTTGTCTTATGGTTTCTTTGTCATAATCTCGAACTTGGCATTCCACATTGTCTGCTTTGGTTTTATTGTGATGATGCCAGATTCTACATCGTGAACGTTATTGCCTGCATACTCATAGAGTGCCATGGCAATTGCAGCATATATATTATTGTTCATTTACAGATGTTTTTTATAAAGGAAACTTGCAATTACATTGGCATACAACCATGCTTCTTGGCTGGTAAGTCTTGCTTCTTGTTTGCTAACTGTGCAAGACCACGGCAGATGCGGAAACGTGTGTTGCGTGGCTCGATTACATCGTCGATGTAGCCATATTGAGCTGCCTGATATGGATTTGCAAACTTTTCTGTGTACTCTTCTTCTTTCTCGGCAAGGAATTGTTTAACATCGCCACCAGCTTCCTTGACTTCCTTCGCTTCTTTTCCGCAAAGTACGGCAACTGCGCCCGATGCACCCATAACGGCAATTTCCGAACTTGGCCAAGCATAGTTAAGGTCTGAACGCAACTGCTTGCAGCCCATAACGATGTGAGAGCCACCATAACTCTTGCGAAGTGTAATGGTAATCTTTGGAACGGTAGCTTCGCCGTAAGCGTAAAGCAACTGGGCACCGTGCAAAATAACAGCATTGTATTCCTGACCGGTACCTGGGAGGAAGCCTGGAACGTCTACAAGCGAAACGATAGGAATATTGAAAGCATCGCAGAAACGTACGAAGCGTGCGCCCTTACGGCTGGCATTGGCATCGAGAACACCTGCATAGGCAGATGGTTGGTTGGCTACGATACCCACACTCTGACCGTTGAAACGTGCAAAACCTGTGATAATGTTCTTTGCGAACTTAGGTTGCACCTCGAAGAACTCTCCGTTGTCGGTTACAGCCTTAATCACCTTGTACATATCGTATGCCTGATTAGGGTCGTCAGGTATAATTTCGTTCAACAAATCTTCCTTGCGGTCGATAGGGTCGGTGCATTCTACGCGTGGAGCTTCTTCACGGTTGTTGGAAGGAATGTAAGAAAGCAGGGTCTTAATAATGTCCATTGCCTCTTCTTCTGTCTTTGCCGTGAAACCTGTAACACCACTCTTAGTAGCATGTACGCTTGCACCGCCAAGTCCTTCAGCGTCAATGTCTTCTCCCGTTACGGTCTTAACAACCTTCGGTCCTGTAAGGAACATATAGCTTGTGTCCTCTTTCATAATGATGAAATCGGTGAGGGCAGGAGAGTAAACAGCACCACCGGCACAAGGACCAAGAATGCTTGATATTTGTGGAATAACACCAGAAGCGAGGATATTGCGCTCGAAGATTTCGGCGTAACCTGCCAAAGATGTGATACCTTCCTGAATACGCGCACCACCAGAGTCGTTCATACAGATTACAGGAGCACCATTTGTCATAGCCATATCCATAATCTTGCAAATCTTCTGTGCCATTGTTTCTGACAAAGAACCGCCATTAACGGTAAAGTCTTGTGCGTAAACGTAAACAAGGCGACCGTCGATAGTTGCTGAACCTGCTACTACGCCATCGCCAAAGTATTGTTTCTTCTCCATTCCAAAGTTATGGCAACGGTGAAGTTTGAACATATCGTATTCTTCAAAGCTACCTTTGTCTATCAACATCTCAATGCGCTCGCGTGCAGTATATTTACCACGAGCGTGTTGCTTCTCGATAGCTTTTTCGCCACCACCTAAGCGAGCTTGCTCTCTTTTGGCTACGAGTTCCTTGATTTTTTCTGTTTGTTTACTCATAATGTATTTATTTCTTGTAAATTTCTAATTAGTATGACGGACTTGTAATTCCGCCATTTCGATGCAAAAATACGAAAAAAAGCCCACTTACAATAAATTAGGCTCTTTAAAGTTTGTTAAGGTTTTGCGTTGAAATGAGAGGATACAAAAAATGCCCCTATTCACTTTGCGATTTGCTTGCAAAGTAAATAGAGGCTATTCGGTAAATATTGAGGTTTTGAGTAAGTGCGTTTTACTTGTTTTCAACAATATTATGCAAAAACATTGTCTACTTTTTACCGAACTTGCTCAACCATTTTAAAGGTTTCTTTATTAACGATTTAAGTCCGCTTTCTGAATTTCTTGCTGCCGACATATCGTCTTTAATATCGTATTTTGTGCTCTTTCGAGGTTTGTTTTCCTCTATTGGGCGTTGCTTTTTCTTATTTCTTTTTTTATTGGACTTAGTGGATTTGGCTTCGGCAGTTTGATTTGCATTCTTGTGCTGCTGTGCATTTCCCTCCTTTTTGCTATTTGCAGACTTGGCGTTCCTATTGTTTCTTTGCTTTTGTTCAGCCTTGTTGGTTTCTTCCGCCTTCTTATTCTGACCTCTGTTTTGTTTGTCTTCTATTTCAGTTGCAGTAGGCTTTCTGTTGCGACGGTTGTTTTTGCTTGACTTTTCCCTATCCTGCTTTTTCTCTTCGCTGCCCTGAGTAGTGGTGTTTTTAGGCTCTTTGTCTGCAAAATCCTTGTTAGCAGGCTGTTGGCGATTGCTCTTTTTGTTGTTGCGAGTTTTCTTGTCTTTATGGCTTTGCTGGTCGCGGTCTTTTCTGCGACGTGCTTTTGCACTTGTGCTTCTTCTTGGTTTCCCCATGCTTTTATACTCGGGAGCTTCGCCCATTCCCTCTGGCAATGGTACCTTTTCTACTTCTTTTTCCAAGAATTTCTCTATTTGCTGGAAGTAGTATATATCGTCTTCGCTCACGAAGGTTATGGCAACGCCGTCGCGGTCGGCACGTGCTGTACGTCCAATTCGGTGCACATAATCTTCTGCATCGTGTGGCACGTCGTAGTTGATGACCATTGTAATATCGTCAATGTCAATTCCTCTTGCCAAAATATCGGTAGCTACAAGCACATCAATCTGTCCGCTCTTGAACTTGAACATCATTTCGTCGCGTTGCGCTTGGTCTAAATCGGAGTGCATCTGGCCACAGTTTATCTTCTTCTGATTGAGCGACAAAGCTATTTGCTTTACTTTTTGCTTTGAGCCAGAGAAGATTATGACACGTTGAAGATTGCCCGACTTGAAGATGTCTTTCACGATTTCCATCTTCTGAGTCTCGTGGCAGACGTATGCTATTTGGCGTATTTTCTCGGCAGGCTTGCTGACTGCAAGCTTAATGACAGAAGGATTGTTGAGCAAAGTCTGTGCAAGTTCTTCTATCTTCTGTGGCATTGTTGCCGAGAACATAATAGTTTGGCAGGTTTTAGGAAGTTTTTTCTGAATGGTTAGAATATCGTCTGAGAATCCCATATCCAACATTCTGTCTGCCTCATCGAGTATGAAGAAACTGAGTTTGGAAAGGTCTACATTTCCTAAAGATATGTGTGAGATGAAGCGTCCTGGGGTAGCGATAATTACATCAGCACCCAACGACAAGCTTTTAATCTCTTGGTCGTAGCGGTTTCCGTCGTTTCCGCCATAAACAGCAACGCACGAAACACCATTCAGATAGTATGAAAAGCCTTGGAAGGCTTGGTCTATTTGCTGGGCTAATTCGCGGGTTGGCGACATAATCAAACAGTTTATAGCGTCTTCAGGATAGCCTCCATCGGCAAGTTTCGAGAGTACGGGGAGCAGGTATGCGGCAGTTTTACCCGTTCCTGTTTGCGCTACTCCTAAAATATCTTTACCTTTTAATATTTCTGGAATACATTTTTCCTGAACAGGCGTGCATTGCTCGAAGCGCATATCGTAAAGCGCATCGAGTATATCGTCATTTAAATCTAAACTTTCAAAATTCATATTATTTTGTTTTTACCCTTCTCGCAAAGGGTGTTCTTTTACTTATTCTTTATTTATTAATTAGGTGCGTGACGGTAGCAGAAGTATGCTATCGCTGCAAAAATTATATTTGGAATCCACGCTGCCAATATAGGTGGAGTGTTCGCGTTGATGGCAAAAGTAGACGAAACGGTTTGCAAAAGAATGTAGCTAACACTTAATGCAAGACCGATACCAAGATACATTCCCATTCCACCTTTTCGTTTACGCGATGATAGCGATAAACCTATAATGGTTAGAACGAACGATGAGAACGACATTGCTATGCGCTTGTGGTATTCTACTTCGTATTGCACTACATTTTTAGAACCTCTACTGGTTTGTTTGGAAATGTAGTCGAGCAATTCGGGCGATGTAAATGTTTCTTGTTGTCCTTTTGAATAAACCAAATCGGTAGGCTCCATCATAATAACGGTGTCCATTTCAGCCCCTGTTGTAATGTGTTCTTTCAGCCCTTTTAGCTTTCTGATTTTCCAATTCGATATTTTCCAATGATACTTTGCATCGGCAATGGTATCGTATTGTATCTCGCTTGCTGTTAAATGGTCTATAAGTTTGTTGCCATCGAATTTATCTAACGAAAATCCATAGCCTCGTTTATATTTGTCGTCATAGTTCTGTATGTAAGCTACAGTGTTCTCAGCAACCTTTAATTGCACATTTTCGGCAGCTGTATTCTTTTTGGAATTAAGATAGAGGGACTTGAAATTTAAGCGTATTACAGTCCCATGTGGTATAACAAAACTATTTAAATAGTAAGTTAAACCAGCTATCAGTACACACGAAATCATATAGGGGCGCATCAGACGGTTAAACGAAACACCCGCTGCAAGCATGGAAATGATTTCCGAATTGCCTGCTAACTTCGATGTGAAGAAAATTACGGCAATGAAAACAAATAGTGGAGAGAAGAGATTGGAATAGTATGGAACGAAGTTTGCATAGTAATCGAAGATGATGGCACGCCAAGGAGCTTGATATTCGGTAAGTTTCGATAAGTTCTCGTTAAAGTCGAATATTATTGCAATAGAGATAATGAGAATTATCGAAAATATGTAAGTTCCTATAAACTTCTTGATGATGTACCAATCTAATAAGCCAACAAGATATTTTGGGTAAAGAAAAGGCAGATGATTTCTTAACCATTTCAAGGCATTGATTGCAGTTGTTGTAAGTTGGAGATGTTTCAAGTTCTCCAACTTATTGGCTGCAATGTTTATTATCTTGTTGAATTGATTTCTCATCTAATACTATTATAAGCGTCGTCCTAACTTTTCAATGATAGAGGATTTCCATTGTGTGAAGTCTCCTTTTTCTATATGGGCACGTGCATCGGTAACCAGACGAAGATAAAAAGCAATATTGTGAATACTTGCAATTTGCATTGCGAGTAACTCGCCAGCTTTAAATAAATGATGTAAATAGGCTTTCGATGTTATCACATCAATATCGCAGCCATCTGCATCTACTGGCGAGAAATCGTTTTCCCATTTCTTATTGCGCATATTCATTGTACCCTCGTAGGTGAAAAGCATTGCATTGCGCCCATTTCTGGTTGGCATGACACAATCGAACATATCTACACCGCGTTCAATTCCTTCGAGAATGTTTTGTGGAGTACCTACTCCCATTAAGTAGCGAGGCTTGTCTTTAGGTAGAATATCGTTTACAACTTCTATCATTTCATACATTACCTCGGTAGGTTCGCCTACTGCAAGTCCGCCTATAGCATTTCCGTCAGCCCCTTTGTCAGCTACAAATTTTGCAGCTTCTGTTCGTAAGTCTTTGTAAGTACACCCTTGAACAATAGGGAAGAGGCTTTGTTTGTATCCATATAACGGTTCTGTTTCGTTGAAACGCTTGATACAACGGTCTAACCAACGTTGTGTTAAGCCCAGACTACGCTTTGAATATGCGTAATCGCTATTGCCTGGAGGACATTCGTCGAAAGCCATTATAATGTCAGCACCTATAATACGCTGTGTGTCCATAACGTTTTCAGGTGTGAATATATGCTTGGAACCGTCGATATGGCTTCTAAATTGGCAGCCTTCTTCTGAAAGTTTACGAATGCCTGTTAATGAAAACACTTGAAAGCCACCAGAGTCCGTTAGTATCGGACGACTCCAACCATTGAATTTGTGCAATCCGCCAGCAGCTTTCAATACTTCTAATCCAGGGCGCAAATACAGATGGTAGGTGTTGCCAAGTATGATTTGCGCCTTGACTTGTTCAACAAGTTCAGAGAAATGAACTCCTTTAACCGTGCCTGCAGTACCAACGGGCATAAAGATGGGTGTCTTTATTTGTCCGTGGTCTGTAGTTATTAAACCTGTTCGTGCATTACTTGCATTGTCGGTACATTGAAGCTCAAATGTCATTCTGTGTTGTTTTTATTATTTCTTCCTTGATTGTAAAATCAATAGGATTGGATACCATTTCATCTGTTAATGCGAAATCCCATACCTGTTGTATGTTTTCCACATAGTGAAATTCTACACCTTTGCGATACTTTTCTGGAATTTCCTCAATATCCTTGCGGTTTTCCTTGCACATAATAATGTCGGTAATGCCAGCGCGCTTAGCTGCAAGTATCTTTTCTTTGATACCACCAACAGGAAGTACTTTGCCGCGAAGGGTTATTTCACCTGTCATAGCTGTATTTTTTCTAACTTTGCGCTGTGTTAATGCCGAAGCTATACTTGTTGCAATCGTGATACCGGCAGAAGGACCGTCTTTAGGAGTAGCTCCTTCAGGAACGTGGATATGTATGTTCCATTGGTCGAAGATACGATAATCTACCTTTAGCGACTCGATATGTGCCTTAACATATTCAAGAGCAATGATTGCAGACTCTTTCATAACATCGCCAAGGTTACCAGTCAGTGTCAGCTTTCCAGCCTTGCCTTTTGACAATGATGTTTCAATGAATAGTATTTCGCCTCCGACACTTGTCCAAGCCAGTCCCGTAACAACTCCAGCATAGTCGTTTCCTTGATATATGTCGCGATAGAAAGGTGGCTTTCCAAGCAAGCCTTCTAATTCGACAGGGGTTATTTTATCGTATGGCAATGTATCGTCTACTGCTTGCTTATACGCCAACTTACGCAATGATTTGTTGATTTGCTTCTCTAATTGTCGTACTCCGCTTTCCCGTGTATAGCTTTCTATTATCTTTTCTAAAGCAGGTTTGCTGAACTTCAGTTTCGGATTAGAAATGTTTAAACCTGTATTTGAAAGTTCTTTAGGGAATAAATGACGTTTAGCTATTTCTATCTTCTCTTCTGTAATATAGCCTGAAACTTCAATTATCTCCATACGGTCAAGCAATGGTTTCGGAATGGCGTTAATGTCGTTAGCTGTTGCCAAGAACAGAACCTTTGAGAGATCGTAATCTATATCAAGATAGTTGTCGTGGAAAGCATTGTTTTGTTCAGGGTCGAGAACTTCCAACAAGGCTGAAGCGGGGTCGCCATTGATGGTATTCTGCGTAACTTTGTCGATTTCATCAAGAATAAACACAGGATTAGACGAACCTGCCTTTTGTATATTTTTAATGATGCGTCCCGGCATAGCTCCGATATATGTACGGCGATGGCCGCGTATTTCCGATTCGTCGTGTAGACCGCCCAATGACATACGGACATACTTGCGCTTCATAGATTCGGCTATACTCTTTCCAAGACTTGTCTTTCCTACTCCCGGAGGACCATATAAGCAAAGAATAGGCGATTTCAAACTGCCTCTTAGTTTAAGTACAGCCATATATTCGAGAATACGTTCCTTTACTTTTTCCATTCCGTAATGGTCGCGGTCAAGTACTTTCTGAGCACGCTTCAAGTCTAAATCGTCTTTGGTAAACTCGTTCCAAGGAAGATTTACCATAGTTTGTAAATAGTTTATCTGCACGCTATAATCAGGACTTTGCGGATTTAGCGTATTTAGTTTGTCGAGTTCCTTTTGGAAAACCTTTGCTGTTTCTTCCGACCACTTCTTTTGGGCAGCTTTTTTGACGAGTTCTTTCTTCTCAGGTGTGCCATCACCATCGCCCAACTCTTCTTGAATGTTCTTTATCTGTTGGTGCAGGAAATATTCTCGTTGCTGTTCGTCAAGGTCTTCTCGTGTTTTAGAGCGTATGTTTTGACGGAGATGCTGGAATTGGATTTCTCTATTCAATATCTTCATCAGTCGGAACAAGCGGTCTTTTATAGAATCTTCTTCCAACAAGTGCATCTTGTCTGAAACACTGAATGGCATATTTGCACAAACATAATTTACTGAAACCACAGAGTTTGTTATATTGTCGAGTGCAAATTGCGAGTCGTCAGGAATATCATCGCTACCTTGTATGTATTCTTTTGCGGTTATCTTCATATCGTTTACCGCCGTAACGAATTCATTGTCGTTCTTGTCCGCTTGTTCGTCAGGTAGGGCGTGTGTTTTACCTACCATATATGGAACTTCCGATGTAATTTCATCAAGCTGACAACGACCTAATCCTTGGAGAATAGCTGTTCTGTTCTCACCATTCATTGCTCCTGGCATATCAAACACGCGTACGAGTCTTGCATATATACCAGTGTGATATAAATCTTTTTCTTCAGGTTCGTCAATATTGCCATCTTTCTGGCTGATTACCGCAAAAACAGTTCCAGGGTGTTTCTCTAAATACTTCACCAATGTCAAGGTTGCCTTGCGCCCCACCAACACTGGCATTAGAACGCCTGGGAACATAACAAGATTGCGGGTTATGAAAACTGGAACTTCGCCTTCAACTTTTATATCAAAGTCTGGTAAATCTCCTTCGTAATCGGCAAACATTTGTATCGAATTATTTTGTTTCATCGAGATTTCATTAAATCATTTAGCATGCAAAATTACTAAATAAAAATAAGATAGGCAATATTTCTTTTATCTTTAATCTTAATAATGCCTAACTAATAAAAGTTTCAGGGTTGATAGGCCTGTGCAGGATTAATATTTTAAGTTGCAAAAGCTCTGTTTTTAGTACTGAGAATTTTAGTTTTTTCGGTTGTTTTTTTGTACTTTTATGACTTTTCGTAATGGGCTTGTATTCAGCAAGATAGAGATGTGTGTATTTTTTCAAAAAAACGATAGTACTTTTTTACTGAAACGATAGTACTTTTTCTGCGGAAGGTATATTCTTTTTAGAAAAATCTCTATTTAAGGTAGAATTCTTTAGTTATTTCTTTGTACCATTCCGACTTGTTTCCTGCACTGTCTTGCAAGTATTCTGTTGTTGAGAAATATTTGTCTGGGACTTTGCCTAATTCTACTAAAATGCGCTTCGGTTGTTTGGAAGGAGTGGTTTTTACAAGTACTTTCTTTATAACTGAAAAGCCATTTAGAATAGCTTCTGGTTCTAAAATACGATACGATTCAACAGGAAGTACTAATGAAAAATGCCCATTGGGTGTGAGCAATTGGTATGCACACTTTATTAATTCGTTGAAAGGTAATGTATCTGTGTGCCGAGCAACGGTTCTGTTATTATCGTTGCTTTTCAATGAATCAACGAAATAGGGGGGATTGCAAATGATGAAATCGTATTTTTCTTTGGTTTCTGAATACGTTTGTAGCGAACAATGTTTCACCACTATTTGTTTAGAAAAGGGTGAGTGCAATACGTTTTCTGTTGCCTGTATAACAGCGTTTTCGTCTATTTCAATGGCATCAATGTTGGCATCTGGAAACCGCTGCGCCATCATTAAAGCTATCAGCCCCGTTCCTGTGCCTATGTCAAGAATACGTTTACCGCCTTTTGCCCAGCTTCCTAATAAAACTCCATCGGTGCCAACTTTCATGGCACACTTGTCTTGTTCGATATGGAACTGCCTGAAAGTAAAGCTCATTTAAATATTAAGTTTTCTCAGAATGGTTTTATTTAACGCCTGAACTTTTCTGCTTTGTTTGTTGATATTGCTGCGTATCAGGTCGATGTTCGAGAATAGCTGTGAAAATGATGTCTGTATCATGTTGGGTTGTTGTTGTTGTTTCTGTTTGTTGGGGTTTACAACAACTTTGATTCCCTTGAGTACAAGTTTAATATCAACATCAGTTCCAGCCATAATAGGGTCGCCGTCGAAATGAATTACCCCTTCTTCCTTTCTGTGAATGTGAATGTGTTTCGCTCTGAATGTTTTTATCTTTGAATTCTTGTCGAGCGTTTTGTTGAACATTTCTATCGCTACCTGCGGTGCTTCGAGTATGTCGAAAGGCTCCATAATGATAATATCCAACAATCCGTCGCTCATAGAAGCTTGTGGGGCTATGTAGGCATTGTTGCCATATTGCGAGGCATTGGCAACCGATATAAGAAATGCTTTGTAATGGTGTATTCCTTCGTCGTCCTCAATATCGTATGTCTGCGGCTCATACTTTAATCCTTCTTCCAATACTTTCTGAACGTATGTGATAAGACCGCGCTTGCCCGCCTTTGCAAACTTCATTGATATGAAAGCATCGAATCCCATTCCGCAGGTACAGAAAAATGGTATGTCGTTAATCATGCCATAATCCAATTCGTGAATACACGCTAAGTTTAATATCTGAAGGCTTTTCTTCACATTTACGGGAATAGCCAGATGTCGTGCCAATCCATTGCCCGACCCAGTAGGTATTATGGCAATAGCCGTATCCGTATTAACAAGTGCTTTGCCCACTTCGTTTACGGTTCCGTCGCCCCCTATGGCAGCCACAATGTCGATTTTATCTTGTGCTGCCTGTTGCGCCAACTCTGTAGCATGGCCGGCATATTCTGTGGTTGCTATTTGGTAATCGAATAAATCTTTATCAATATACTTGTCGATTAATTCGGGAATGGAATCCTTTCTGCCAACTCCAGATTTAGGGTTCACTATGAATAGAATCTTCGCTTTCATATATCATTCTTTATTTCCTAAGGGAATTAAAGAACAAAATTACATATTTATAAGTATCTTATCATTATTTTATAGTGAAAAAAGTTTAATTCGTTAATCGATTAATATTTAATGCCATATTTCAACAAAAAATTGTATCTTTGCAACCTAAAGAAAAAAAAGTAGCTTATGCTACACCTAATTTATATATGGGACAGTTACAAGAAAAGTACAAAAGTTACCGTGAACCGCAAAAATTTATGGAGATGGGAGTATATCCATATTTTCGCGAAATCACAAGTAAGCAAGGCACAGAAGTTACTGATATTGATGGACATAATATTTTAATGTTCGGTTCTAATGCCTACACAGGTTTGCCAAACGACCCAAGGGTTATAGAGGCTGGCAAGAAAGCCTTGGACAAATATGGTTCGGGTTGTGCTGGTAGCCGATTTCTGAATGGAACGCTCGATTTGCACGTACAGTTGGAGAAAGAACTCGCAGAGTATATGAACAAAGAAGACGTTCTTTGTTTCTCAACAGGGTTTTCGGTAAATTCGGGTGTCTTGGCATCGGTAGTAGGACGTGGTGATTATATTATCTGCGACGACCGCGACCACGCAAGTATTGTAGATGGGAGACGTTTGAGCTTTGCCACACAGCTTCATTACAAGCACAACGATATGGAAGACCTTGAGCGTGTACTGCAGAAGTTGCCTCAAGAAGCTATTAAGCTCATCGTAGTCGATGGCGTTTTCTCAATGGAGGGCGACCTTGCAAATCTTCCAGAAATAGTAAGGTTGAAGCGTAAGTATAATTGCTCTGTGATGGTAGACGAGGCTCACGGATTGGGCGTTTTCGGCAAGCAGGGTAGAGGCGTTTGCGACCATTTCGGCTTGACCGACGATGTAGACCTTATTATGGGAACTTTTTCAAAGAGTCTTGCTTCCATTGGTGGTTTCATCGCAGGCGACAAGGATACCATCAACTTCTTGCGCCACACGTGCCGAACTTATATTTTCTCTGCAAGTAACACACCTTCTGCCACAGCTGCAGCATTGGAAGCACTGCACATTATGCAAGCAGAACCTGAACGCCAAGAACGCTTATGGGAAGTTACAAACTATGCTTTGCAGCGTTTCCGTGAAGAAGGTTTCGAGATTGGCGATACCGCAAGTCCGATAATCCCACTTTATGTGCGCGATATTCATAAAACATTTATCGTTACCAAAATGGCTTACGATGCAGGTGTATTCATCAATCCTGTTATTCCACCAGCCTGCGCTCCGCAAGATACACTCGTAAGATTTGCACTTATGGCAACACATACAAAGGAACAGGTTGAACGTGGTGTGGAAATTCTAAAGAAGATATTCCAAGAACAAGGCGTTATCAAATAGTTTTTAATTGATATTTGCTGAAATTTTTTGGTGAAATATAAAAGACTTGCAATCGCTGATAATATGCGGTTGCAAGTCTTCTTTTTTGTTTAAACCTCTCAAAAATACTATACATTTAATCCTATCCGTCGGTTCAGTAGGATTTTATAGGTGAAACGACTTTCTTCTTAGTAACTTATGGCACTTGCTAAAAGGTATAGAAAAGAGTAGATAGCATCTGTAAAGGCGTGATTCATCACGTTCCTAACACCTAAGAAAATTGGTTTTGGATACGATGCCCACAAAGAATCGCACCCCTACGGTGCAACTTTGATTTACGCATAGAATCGCCTTTGTTTTGTAAAGATAATTCTCTTAAAAAGTGATAACTGCGCTTTGGCATTGCGAAA
>OGWW01001406.1_pt1 | contig 13206 bp, 7 predicted proteins | sample 1576131 | NCBI WGS metagenome assembly OGWW01 (sample SAMEA3541576, study PRJEB24748) | human gut metagenome | biome: human gut; feature: human-associated habitat; material: faeces | place: China | collected 2012 | reverse complement strand
TATTTCAATAAAGATATCTATGGTATCCGCGTAGTAAAGAATACAGATGGAACCTTTACTTATTCTCGTGAAAAATATGAAACTCCTACATTCAAAGAACACATGCATCTCTATCCGATACCTAACAACGAAGTATACAAGAGTGCCGTATTGGAACAAAACCCAGGATGGAAATGATGATGGTATAAACCCTAAAATATGATTCAAATGAAGAGATTTATATATTTGTGCACGTTTCTGTGTGCACTGCTTCTATCGGTAATGCCGGTAAAAGCACAAAAGACCCAAAAAAGCTCAACAGTAACCGTTGAGGGTATTGTGGTCGATGAAAATAATGTCCCTATGCCCGGTATTACAGTTAACGTCCAGGAAAAACAAACAGATGCTGTGACCGATGAAGATGGTAAATTCTATATGTTACTTGATCCGTCGGATGTACTGGTAGTTAACTTAAAAGGGTACCGTCCGGTTGTTACACGCCTTAACAACCAATCAGTTTACACATTGAAACTGGTAAAGTACATGACCCACGAAGATGAAATGATTGGTGTATCTTATGGAGAACAGTCTAAGAGGAGTATGACTTCGGCTGTATCAAGTATTGGTACCGATGTAATTGAAAAAAACACAGTGACCAGTATTGAACAGGCCATGAACGGAACTTTGTCCGGACTCTATTCACTGAAAAACGGAGGTGAGAAGTTCGGTAAGAGCAACTATACTTTTTATGTACGTGGTATGGCAACCAATGCCAATGCTAAACCTCTGATTTTAGTTGACGATATAGAAGCCAACATTGACTTGATGGATTTCAATGAAGTGGAAAGTATCTCTGTACTGAAAGATGCGTCGGCCCTGGCCATGTATGGTATGCGTGGAGCCAACGGTGTCATTCTGATAAAAACAAAACATGGTAGTGAAGTAAAACACTCCATTAATGTGGACATCCGCGCAGGATTCCAGACAACAGAGAGAATGTCCGATCGGTTGAATGCCTATCAATACACCACTCTCTATAATGAAGCATTAAGAAATGACGGTTCGGCACCAATATATAATCCCGATATGTATCTCCGTGCAGACAGAGATTCCTATCTTTATCCGGACGAAAACTACAAAGACCGTTTCATTGGTAAAAACTCCCCCTTCCAGCACTATAACTTTTCGGCTTCGGGAGGTAACGGACTGGCACGTTATTTTGTAACTGCCGGTTATATGAAACAGGAAGGTATTTTCAAAGATGCTGCCGCCAACAATACTTATGAACGTTTCAACTACCGTTCAAATCTGGATATTAATCCGATAAAAGGAATGTTGTTTAATATTCTGGTTTCAGCAGCTATTGATAAAAGTTCGGCTGCTAATACAGGCTCGGAAGTGCCATCTGCCACCAATTCCGTATTTAATACTCTGATGACTCTGCCTGCGAATGCTTTCCCAATGTTCAATAAAAACGGCTCACTCGGAGGTACTTCTGAATATCAGACGAATCCTTACGGACTTTTGAACCGTCACGGTTATCGTAAAGACGAATCTCGTCTGCTCAATGTACAGGTGAAAAGTAAATATGATCTGGATATGCTGTTACCAGGGCTTTCGGTTGATGCTTATTATGGTTTCGAAAACTTCAATATGCAGTACCTGAGCATCAATAATACGTATGCTGTATTCCAGGAAAACGCAGATGGCACTTATACACAGTTTGGTAAAGATGAATATAAGAACAGCCGTAAATCAGAGATGATGGGTGGGTTCTACCGTTACAACACACTGGGCGCAGGAGTCAACTATAATCATACTTTCGGAGATGTACACGATCTGGCAGTCCGCTTGTTCTATAATCACTCCAGCGAAACAGTTCCGGGCGATAATCCCGATTACAAATATCAGGGACTGGCAATGCGTGCACAATATGGTTTCAACAAACGTTACTATGCAGAGGTTACAGCTTCCTATCAAGGTTCCAGTAATTACAAAAGCGGAAAACGTACCGGACTTTTTCCGGCTATCGGACTGGCATGGATTGCTTCGGATGAGAAATGGCTTCAATCAGCAGAAGCAATCGATTTTCTGAAGTTCAGAGCATCTTATGGCATAAACGGTAATGACCAGACCGGTGGACGCCGTTTCCCTTATCGCCAGGAATTTACCTCTTCAGGTGGGTATGCATTCGGTAATCCCAACGGAAGTACGGACGGCTCACAAGAAGGAACATTGGCCAATCCCAATGAAACATGGGAAAAGTCATACAAACTCAATGTAGGATTCGACCTTGAACTCTGGAAAGGACTTTCATTGACAATGAACTATTTCAATGAAAAACGCCGTGACGTATTGGTAGACTACTCTAATATTGTTCCTTCACTGATTGGTATCGGTCTGTCCAAATACAATGGCGGATCAATTGACAATCAGGGTATCGACCTGAACATCCTTTATAACAAACAATACAAGGATGGCGGATTCTTTATCGGAGGAAATATGGTATGGGCAAAAAACAAAATTATCGACTTAAAAGAAGTAGCTTACAAATATGCTCACCAATACCGTAAAGGACACTCTATTGGTACACAATTCGGTTTTCAGACCAATGGATTGTATACCAATGCCGATCAACTGGTCAATGCTCCTACAGGCTCTTTCGGAGCGCCTGTATTAGGTGATATCATCTACAAAAACCAAAGCCCGGAGGATGATAATGTAATTGATGAGTCTGATAAGGTAGCATTAGGAAATACCCTGCCGGAAATTATTTTCGGTGCTACATTAGGTGGTAACTATAAAGGATTTGATATTCAGTGTAATCTGGAAGGATCAGCCTTATTCTCTACTTTTTATACTCCGAATAAGTTTACTCCTTACGCTTACGAGAACCGTTGGAATCCGGCTAATCCTACCGTACAGACAGCATATCCGGGTCTGAGTATCTCTCGTGATTACAATACACAGACTTCTGATTTCTGGGAGAAAAAGACCTCCATGCTTCGCATTTCGTCGGCAGAGGTGGGATACACATTCCCCAAGCAACTGGTAAGAAAAATATTCCTTTCTTCATTACGTCTTTATGTGAATGCAAACAATCTGTTTACTTTCTCAAATGCAATTGACGGTCGTAACCCGGAAGCTATGAATGCCGGATATTCTGAATATCCTCTACTGAGAACATTCTCGGTTGGTATATCTATAAAACTTTAAAAACACTACGATTATGAAAATCAATAAATATATTATAGGTTTAGGTTTGACTTTCTCTTTTCTTTTCGCCGGCTGTGATTCATTTCTGGACCCGGAGAAAGACGGTAAACTGGGAGAAGACGACATATGGAATGAAACCCGGCGAGCTTTCGGATTCATGAACGATGCGTACAACAAACTACCCAGCGGCTACAACCGGATTGATAACGCCATGTTGGCAGCAGGATGCGATGAAGCAGTACACTCGGACGTGACAAGCGATATCAAAGGTTTCAACAATGGTACATGGGATTCTTATTTCCTTGTAGAAAACGTATGGACTAAAAACTATGAGGGAATCCGGATCGTAAACCGATTCCTTGAAAAGATTGATGAACTTAAAATGCCGGTAAAGCCGACTACTTCCGGAACGAATGAAGAGTTGGTCCGCACCCGCGAACGTATGAAAGGAGAAGCCCACTTCCTGCGTGCTTATTTCTATTTTGAATTAATCAAACGTTACGGTGGTGTACCATTGATTACAAAATCATTGACGGCTGAAGAAGCCCAACAAGTAACACGTGCATCCTATGACGATTGTATGAAACAGATTATCGCTGACTGTGATACTGCTGCCAACCGGTTACCGGAACAATACAAAGGAAGTTCCGAAAGTGTAGGGTTCGATGATAAGAAAGAATTAGGACGCCCCACTACCGGTTCTGCTTATGGTTTGAAATCACGTGCACTTCTCTATTGGGCAAGTCCGTTGAACAATCCTAATAATGATAAGCAACGTTATAAACTCGCGATTGATGCCGCTCAAAAAGTTGTTGAATCGGCATTCAGATATAAGTTGATGGCTTTTACTGATGAAGATGAAACCTTTACCGACTTGTATGCCGTTAGTGAAAACTTCCTGCAATATCATCGGGAGATAGTATTCTCTACCAAATATAACACTACAACAAGTGTAGAAAGCCAGAATTCCCCACTCACTATGGGAGGAAAGGGATTGACGAATCCGACGCAGAACCTGGCAGATGCTTTCGGTATGGCTAACGGAAAAGGGATCAACGAACTGGGATCAGGATATGACAAAGATCATCCTTATGTAGGACGCGATCCGCGCTTCTATATGACTTTTGCTTATGACGGTTCTACATTTACAGTAAATGACAAAACTCAGACTATTGAAACATTTGAAGGTGGAAAAGATGCGACTGCTACTAATAAAACCGCTACTAAAACCGGATATTACCTGAAGAAGCTTCTTTCACCGCAAGCTGTATGGGATGGACGAACCAATAATATCACCCGTACCTGGATATTGATGCGTTATGCTGAAGTGTTGTTGAATTGCGCGGAGGCAATGAATGAATATTATGACACACCAAGTGCTGCACCCAAAGATTCAATCTATAAAGTAGTAGAACTTATACGTAAACGTGCTCAACTGAATCCACATAAACTACCCACCGGACTAAGTAAAGAAGAGATGCGTGAAGTGATACGTAATGAACGCCGCGTAGAATTGGCATTTGAGGAACACCGCTTCTTTGACATTCGCCGTTGGCGCTTGTTGGATAATCCGACAGAAAAAGCCAACTATCTGAAAATAGAAGGTATGCAAATTGTAAAGGATGCCAATGATGAACCTACTTATAAGAAATACACCGTAGAAAACCGGGTATTTGATGAGCGAATGTATCTCTATCCGATTCCACAATCAGAGATATTGAAAGCGCCGGGAATCACCCAGAACCCGGGATGGTAATTCAAATTATAGTTATATGATACTACAGAAAAAGCTGCTTCAATTACGAGGCAGCTTTTTTTGTAGTATCACATAACTTATTTCAAAGCTTCAAACAAAATGTTTCATTACTTCAAACAAAGTGTTTCAAAGCATGAAACAAGACAAAAGGATAATGGGGTTAATCTTCTTCTGACTCTTCACTCTTGTTTTTACCTTTTCTACAATTCTGTGGAGATACACCATAGAATGATTTAAAACACTTACTAAAATAACGGGGCGATGAAAAGCCCAGCTGATAGGATATCTCAGAAACATTCAGATTGGGCTGATTAGTAATCAAATACATCGCTTCTTCAAGCTTTATTTTAAGCGTCAACTCATTGGGAGTAAGTCCGGTTATTTCCTTTATCCTGAGATACAATTTACTCCGGCCAATACCCAATTCGGCAGCCAATACATTCATATCAAACTCAATATCCTCAAAATATTTTCGGATAATAGCAGTAGCACGATCTATTAATTCCTGATCCTGCTCATTGATGGCATTAGAAACAACCGGTGTCTTAGAAACATGATTAAATCTTTCAAGCAACATTCTACGGGTCCGTACCAGATTATTGCAACGTGATACAAGTACTTTGATATTAAACGGTTTTGTTACATAATCATCTGCACCAAACATGTATCCTTCAACCGTATATTCCACAGAGGTTTGCGCCGTAAGTAAAACAACCGGAATATGTGATACGTCCAGACTGTTTTTAATTTTATGGCACATCTCTTTACCAGACATCTCCGGCATCATCACATCACTTAAAACAATATCGGGGTGTAACTCGCGCGTAGCTTCAAAACCCTCTTTACCATTGATAGCTTTGTATACATGATAAATAGGAGCGAAGATATCTTCCAACATTTCCAATATCTCCAGATTATCCTCTACAATAAGAATACTGGGCTTATTATCAGAATCCTTCGATTCAATATCCATTTCTCCGGCTTTCTCTTCATTAGTAAGCTCCTGCTCTTTAACCGGTTCCTCCAGCATTAACTCCTCCAAAGCCAGATCTTCCAATACTCCATCTTTTATCAGATGGAAATTGGATTCACTATCACTCAACACCTCTTTTGGGAAATGTTCATTGCCTGTCAGCAACGTAACAATGAAAACACTACCCTGACCAACTTCACTTTCAACCCGGATGTTTCCCTTATGCAACTCCACAATTCCTTTGGATACAGCCAATCCGATACCTGTACCCAACGTAAACTCTGAACTTTGTCCGTCAACCTGATAAAAACGATCAAATATCTTGTGAATAGATTCCTTGGAGATACCCACACCATCGTCTTCTACCCGTATTTCCACTTCATTCTTGATTTTCCGGATAGAAACAGTAATACTGCCTTTTGCTTTGGTGTATTTAAAGGCATTAGATAAAAGATTGAATATTACCTTCTGCAACTGAACCGGATCAAACCAAAGATTCAGTTTTTCCTCCATATGTTCGAACTTATAGTTAACAGAATGTTTCAAGGCATATTCATAAAAAGACATATAGATCTCTTTAGTGAAAGATACAATATCCATATATTCCACTTTCAGCTTCAGGAATCCTTGTTCTTGTTTTCGGAAATCAAGTAACTCTGACACCAGATCACGCATATGTCTGGCATTCTTATAAATTTTAAGTACCCGGTTGTAGACGGATGGATTGAGTTTATTAAGTTGCAACAATAGTTCTACCTGTACAATAATAAGGGTAAGCAGTGTACGGAACTCATGCGAAATGTTGGTAAAGAAACGAAGTTTTGTCTGATTTAATTCTTCAATATATTCTTTTTCCTTTCTTTCATATTCTAATGAGGCCTTTAACTTTGCCTGCCGCACATTAAAGCGGAAAATAGCATATAAAATACCTACCACCAATAATGCGTAAAGCAGATAAGCCCAAACTGTAGCATAAAATGGCGGATTAATTTTGATGCCAAGTTCAATTTGTTTTGTTTCCGTTTTGGCATCTTCCCATACCTCCCGAACAAGCAGACGATATTTCCCCGGACTTAAATTAGTATAACTGATAGTAGTAGAATGTGCCGGAAGCCAGGTATCATCAAGTCCTACCAACTTATATTCATACTGAAAATCGTTATTAGAAACATAGTTTGAAGTAGCAAATTCGATAAACAGGTTGTTTTTATTGTAATCAAGTTCAATCTCCTTATAGTTGGATAAAGCCGAAGAAAGAATACCAGATCCATCTCCCGGTCTGACCTCCCTGTTGGATATCCAAAGCTTATCAAAATAAAGCTGGTATTCTTTTTTAGTGGTATAAAGTAACTGTTCATAAAGGGATGTCAATCCATCAATTCCACCAAAGAAAACCTCTCCGTCTTTGGTAGAACAGACACTTGAACCTTGGTTAAAACTCATTTGAGGTATTCCACAAACATGTTTCAATGTTCTGGTTTCAGGATCAAAAAAGGAAACTCCTTTGTTATGCAGTACCATAAGATGATCATAAGGTGATTCGGCTATATAATAACAATAGTTGCTCTGTAAATCTCCCTTTTCTGCTGTAAAATTTCTGAATGTATCCGTCTCGGGAAGATAAAGGAACAATCCGGAACCTAAAGTTCCGAAAAAAAGTTTCCCCTTACTATCCTCTAAAATATGAGTAATTCTAAATTTACCAATAGAAGTAGAATCCTCCATTACAGCATTGTATTCTTTTATTTTATTATTATTCAAATCAATCCGTACCACTCCTCCGTCCGATTTAGCAATCCACATCCTATCTTTGCTATCAATCAAAAAAGTTTCATAATAAAACTTCCTTTCTACTGCCCGGTTAATTACCTCATTAGTAGAAAGAGAAGAGAACGTCTCACTTTTCAAATCCATACTACAAACTCCTGCCTGAGTCAGTACAATGAGTTTATCTTTATAAAATTGTATATCGTTCACAATATCGTTGGGCAATGATGCAGGATCTCCCGGATTATTCTTCAAAACCTTGACCGTTTGGGATTTTATATCAAATATATTAAGTCCACCGGTATGCGTACCAATATATAGCAGATCTTTATCTTTTAGATATTTAATACATTTCAGATTATTATGACTAATGCTCCTGGGGTTATCTTCCTGCATGAAACTCTTGAATTGTTTCGTTTGGCGGTTAAAGAAATTAAGCCCTCCTCCTTCAGTACAAATCCATAGATTACCGTTTTTATCTTCTGCCATCTTACCTACGAAAGGAAAACTAAGATAGTTGGGGTTATTTCGCCCTATCGCTCCATAGAAATGGTAAATATCGGCTCTCGGGTTAAAATGATTAATACCACCAAAATAGGTTCCTACCCAGATATTCCCTTGTAAATCTCTATAAAGACCAAAAACAGACGAATGACTTAGACTATAGGGAACATTGTCTATTTGAGTATAACATTTCCATTTATCAGTAATAGGATCATATTTATTTAACCCATAAAATGTGCCAATCCATATATTTCCGAATTCATCCTCAACAACACTTCTCACATGATCATCGGAAATCCCATTCTTACCCGGTGAATAACGGAAGTTTGTTATCTGATTCTGAGATGAAATCCGATAAGCACCACTCGCATCCGTACTTACCCACAAATCATTTCTCTTACTCTTATACAGGTATTTCACAAAAACACCAGATAACACCACTTTCGGAGAATCGGGTGCACCGAATGGTATAGACAATAAATTATTTTCTGTCCCTACCCACAAATATTCATTATCAGCCGTAAAGATACAACTTCCGTTTCCCAGGCCCGGATCTATATCACAAAACTTACGCAAACCTTCTTTACCCTCCAGATAATAAAATATAGCATGATCGGATATCACCCAAAGCGTATCGTTTGAATAGCAAATACCATTAATTTCTTTTTGTGCCAAACAGGTAAATTGCTGTGTTGAAACATTGTATTTCACCAGATCGTGTCCGGCCCGTAAGTAGATAGCACCTTTCTTATTACCACAAATTGAATAGATTTCATTCTGGGTCAATCCCTTATTATTTTGTGAAGGGCGAAAGGCGGTAATCTCACGTCCGTTGTATCTATTCAGTCCTTCAAATGAGCCAAACCACATAGCTCCTATTTCATCCTGATAAAAAGAGAAAATACTGATTTGCGTTAATCCATCTTTTACCCCCAAACGATGGAAATACACATCATTTGCTTTGGAAGATGAAAAGAAACCGAAACAAAAAACAAATATCAGCAGAGTTTTTATCGCTATTCTATTTAATTGATCATGTATTTTTTTTGTCATAACAAGCGAAGTTTTTTGTCTTTTAGTATTAGTTATACATAAGAAGCAAAAATAAGCATTTAGAATGAATTATACAATAAGTCTTTCAATTTACTATAAACAAATTAAAGAAGCAATAGCCATCATCAACTAAATCAAAAAAGCGGCTCACCTTACTGGATGAGCCGCTTATCAAAAAACGTATAATAATCTATTAATAGTTTTCTTTCTTTACTTCAAAATAAGCTTGCGGGTGCAGACATGCCGGACAAACTTCGGGAGCCTCTTTACCAATAGTAATATAGCCACAATTACGGCATTGCCATACAACTTCACCTTCTTTGGCAAATACAGAAGCTGTCTCAATGTTATTTACAAAAGCGCGATATCTTTCTTCATGTCCCTTTTCAGCAACAGAAATATTGCGGTACATGGCAGCAATTTCATAAAAACCTTCTTGTTCGGCAACATCAGCAAAATGAGGATAATCCTGTGACCATTCTTCATGTTCACCAGCAGCAGCTTCGAGCAGATTATTGAGAGTAGTACTGATAACACCAGCCGGATAACTGGCAGTAATTTCTACCATGCCACCTTCCAGATACTTAAACATACGTTTTGCATGCTCTTTTTCCTGATCAGCTGTTTCAGTAAAAATAGCTGCGATTTGTTCATAACCTTCTTTTTTTGCAACACTTGCATAATAAGTGTAACGCATTCTTGCCTGTGATTCGCCAGCAAACGAAGTCAGTAGATTTTTCTCAGTCTGAGTACCTTTAATACTTTTAGCCATAATAGTCTTATATATTTAATTAATTAGTAGATTACGCTTGTATTTGTTTATTTATAACACAAATATACGGAATTAGTTCAAAACAAGTCCTTCTTTCTTTATAAATAAAATCTATGAAATCATTGATAAAATTTATCATTTACAAATAATATGCTCCAAAACATGTTATTAGATTTATTTTATGTAATTTTGCAATCCTTATTTAGCAAAATCAGTAAAATCACATCGTAAATCTATATATGCACTAATTATATTGTATCGTTAAAATGAAAGTCTTAGAATTCAAACCCAAGCTGTTTTCTACACTCAAAAATTACTCGAAAGAAACATTTACAGCCGATCTCATGGGTTTTTCGGCGATGAATTGCGCCAGTTCTTCGTCGAAAGCCTTCATCCGTTCCAGAAATTCGGGCGTGCAGGGTTTGATGCAGTCGAGTTTGAGCGCGTATTCGCGCATGATGCGGCGTCCGCCCGAATCGCTCATGCCCCGCCAGTTGACGAACGATCCGGAGACCAGCGAGTACGGAGGTACGGTGACGATCGTATTGTCGAAATTCTGGACTTTGATGACCGTCAGCGAGATGTCGGTCACGGTGCCGTTGATGCCGTTCTGGGGCATCTCGATCCAGTCGCCGATGCGCAGCATGTCGTTCTCGGAGATCATCACGCCCGCGACCAGCCCCAGGATAGGGTCCTTGAATACCAGCATCAGGACGGCCGTGAAGGCGCCCAGCCCCGTAATCAGGTTGACCGGCGACTTGTCGATCAGGATCGAGACGACGACGATGACCACGACGCAGGAGAAGATCACCTGAAAGATCTGGATGAATCCCTTGATCGGACGGTTTTTCAACTGTCCGTCGTTTTTCAGCGTGTCGCCCACGGTGTTCAGGATCGCGTTGACGGAGATCATCAGCACGATGAAGAAGTAAATCCACGTGACCCGTTCGCTTACGGTGAACCACGCGGAGTCGGTGGCGAAGGCGAAGGGCAGCAGCGCGGAGACGATCAGGGGCGGAATGAGCGCCGTCGATTTGCGGAAGACGCTGTACCGGAACAGCGAATCGAAGAAATCGAGGTGTTTGCGTTTGAGGATCTTCCTGGCCGCGCGGACGAGCAGGAGGTGGACGACGGCCGCCACGACGAACGCGATCGTGACGATGCACACGAGAAACAGGATCTCGTCCAGTTTGTCGAGCAGGTGGCGCGGAATGCCTATCCATGAAAGGAGGTTTTTGATGCCGAGCAACAGGGTTCGGGCGAATTCGTTCGTATTCATATCGGTTCGGTAAGCGGCACGCCTTTCGGCGGGCGGCGGGGCGTTTTCCCTGCCGGAACGCAAAGAATATGCCTTACCCGAAACGGGATCGCAGCCGAAACGCTCCGGCGGATTTTCAGGCGGTGCCACCGCCTGCGGGATACGAGTTTCGGTTGAAAAGCGTATCTTTGCCGTGCGGCCGCTCACATGCGGCGCCCGACGGACGATGAAAGAGAGTTGGAAACCCGGCACGATGATCTATCCGCTGCCGGCCGTGCTGGTGGGGTGCGGCGATGCGCCCGACAACTGGAACCTGCTGACCGTGGCGTGGACGGGGACGGTCTGCACCGCACCGCCGATGTGTTACGTCTCGGTGCGTCCCGAACGCCACTCCCATGCGCTGATCGCGCGCACGGGCGAGTTCACGATCAACCTCACCACGGCTGCCATGGCGCGTGCCGTCGACTGGTGCGGCGTCCGTTCGGGTCGTGACTACGACAAATTCCGCGAGACGGGACTCACGCCCCTGCGCGGCGCGGTCGTGGCGGCTCCGGCGTTGGAGGAGTCGCCCGTCGTCGTCGAGTGCCGCGTGCGGCAGATCCTGCCGCTCGGGTCGCACGACATGTTTCTGGCGGAGGTCGTCAACGTGCTGGTCGATGACCGCTACATTGATTCCGCCACGGGGCGTTTCGATCTGGAACGAGCGGGGCTGGTGGCCTATTCGCACGGCGAATATTTCCGGCTGGGCGAGCTGATCGGCCATTTCGGCTGGTCGGTGCGGCGCCGCAAGATCATCGTCCGCGAACGAAAAGGCCGTCGCTGAACGACGGCCTTCCCGCGCGGCTGCCGGCGGTCACGGTTCGATTCCGTAGAGGCGCGACCATTCGCCTCACGGGTGGTAACGTTCGCCCGTCGGCTTTGGAAATAGACGGTGAACCGTTCGACCTCCTGCGGCGATTCCCGCGGCGAAACGATCTCCATAATAAACGGTATTCCCTTCCCGATCAGTATTTGTGTTCCGCCTCCTCGACCTCGCGTTCCGAGATCGGGCGGGTCAACGCCCTCCACGCATACCAGATGTAGGCCGCGACGAAGGGGATCAGCAGCGAGACGACGCTCATCACTTTGAGTGTGAAGAGACTCGACGAACTGTTGGTGATTGCCAGCGAAGACTGCATGTCCGTCAGCGACGGGTAGTAGCAGGTATCGTTCCAGCCCGCCAGCAGCAGCAGTGCCAGCACCGTGAGGATCGTTCCCGCGCCGCTGAACCAGATCGCCCGCCGGCTGCCGTTGCGCCCGCCGCTCCAAAGTCCCCACAGCACCGCAGCGACGCCTGCGAGCAGTACGATAGCGACAGCCGGCATCGCCAGCAGATTGTGCAGGTATTTGTAAGGTTCGATGCTCACCGTGCCGGAGGCAGGGTCGATCGCCCGACCGTCGGAGCAGAGCAGCCACCCGAAGAAGGCGAGGAACGCGGCCAGAAAGAGCAGCGAATAGCCGCACGACAGGCGTCGCGCACGCAGCCGCAGCGTCTCGTCGTCGAGATTGTTGAGGAAAAAGTGGAGCGCCAGCACCCGCGAAAGGGCGAAGACGGCTACTCCCAGCAGCAGATTGCGTGCGTCCGTCAGCGCTTCGAGACCGTGCCACGGCGTCGCCCATTGCGATATGGCCGTGTCGCCGCCCACGGCGGCCATGTTCATGCGGTTGACGGTGAACTCCGCGCCGGTGAAGAATGTGCCCACGGCGACGCCCAGCAGCAGCGGCCCCGCCACGCCGTTGAGTACCAGAAAGGCCTCGTAGGTGCGTTGGCCGAGTACGTTGGACGGTTTGCGGCGGTATTCGTAGGAGACGGCCTGCACGACGAAGACCAGCAGAATGGTAACGCTTTCTGATTATACGAAGAATGCAAAGAAATTCTTGGAGGATAA
>OGWW01001377.1_pt1 | contig 13412 bp, 6 predicted proteins | sample 1576131 | NCBI WGS metagenome assembly OGWW01 (sample SAMEA3541576, study PRJEB24748) | human gut metagenome | biome: human gut; feature: human-associated habitat; material: faeces | place: China | collected 2012 | reverse complement strand
CAGTCTACTCACTTCGTTCGTAGCCAGCTCCTGACGGGAGAGAGTCCCCTTTGTCACTCCGCGACATTTCCCCACACCGTGGGGAATCACCCTATTTGAGGGAGCCTAAAAGCCCTCTGTTTTTACCCGAAAATACCGTAAAAATGTTCAAAACCGTGTTCAATACTTGTCAAAAAGTTCAAAACTCGAAAACGTTAACAATTTGTTCATAATTTTACAACAACATTGCCAATTTTGTTTGCCACTTTTGCCCAAAAATAACAATTCTATTTGTTCAATACAGAAAATCAACAAATTTGTGTGAACAATTTATTGACTTTTTTCGTTTAAAACCCTATACTTTAACTAACCATAGGAATGGTGTAATAGGGCGAAGTGCCCCCTTTTTTGAGGGAGCGCTGCCGCACGGCTGATTTACCGTGCAGTTTCCATCCCGTTTTGATACACATCCTACGGTAATATGCTCGGGTGTGTATCATCAGTTTTCCACCGATTCATTTTTACGGAAGTGGAAACGGTGGAAACCGACCGAGTTAACGTGCCGAAATCGGTTTGCTTTCTTGTAAATCAAAGAGCGGTCAGAAGTACAGCGGATTTTGTGCGAGGAATTGTTGCGGGGAGTGCCGCCCGCAGAAAAAATCAGGTACGCATACATGGTTTTAATGTAAATCTTTTTAGGAGGAAAAAACACGTATGAAAAAATCTACCAAATTGTTAAGTGTCATCTTGGCAGTTGTCATGATTTTCTCAACTATGTCCGTAATGGCGTTTGCCGCAAAGACGAAGTATCAGACCTCTGATAACCTTACCGCTCTTGACGCATACAGCCCGGACGGCGCGGTAACAAGGCTCTCTACCGAAGAGAGAATGTCGGTTGTATTCGACTTCCTTGATGTTACCCTTGCCGCCGCGAACATAAACATGGGCGATGTTATTAACAAAGCAGGTTTGCATCTTGTTATCGACCTTCGCTCGGTTAATGCTCTTTGCGGAACCATCGACAGCGCTCAGGCTCTTCTTAACAACGGACTTGTTAAGCTTGTCAAAGGCTTGCTCGGTATAGTTAAAGACGCTAACCTTAAAAACTGGCCGTCGGGCATGACAAGAGAAAACCACGCTCAGCTCGACATAGTCAACGGCATTGCAACCCTTCTTAACGACAACGCAGGTCTCGTTAAAAAGGTTATCAACGACGGCAAACTCGACGTCGGCATTATCGGCAACTTTGTTGATATCTCCGGCGTTAATAAGTACCTCGCGGATCTTCCGGGTATGTTAAAAGGCCTCGTTTATCCGATGTTCGCAAGAGTTGACGATGACATGACGCTCATCAACACTTATTCAACAACAACCGCAAATCCCGACACTCTTGTCAAGAATGTTCTCATCAACGCTATGTCTAAGCCGCAGAGCTATACTTCTTATAAAGAAGACGCTTCCGGCAACTGCATAAGCAATCACATTGCTCTTCCGACAAGCGCTGAAGCACACCTTCGCGATTATTATGTTAAGGGCTCAGACTCTAAGGGTGCTTACATCGAGGTATTTGAATATGATACCGATAAGAAGTTGTATGTATCTCAGGAAGAGAAGTATTATAAGACCGAAGAAACCGATATGGAAGGCAAGGGCACAGGCGTTTATGTTTACACTAACGCTGCCGGCGAAAACGTAAAATATTACGTTAAGGACAGCTACTTCCTTCCCTCACTTGCCACAAGCGGTAAGGTTTCCGAAATCTTCAACCTTGACAGCAATACTCTTGTTTCGGCTCTCTATCAGATAGCTCCCTATGTATTTAAGGATCTTGCTCCTGTTGTTCTCAACGGCTCCGTTAAGATGCTTCTTGCACAGTGGTTCGGCGCTGAAAAGACCGAGCTCTTCGGCGGCAAGGCTTCAGAGGCCACCGCTGTTCTCGCTAAGCTTCCGTCAGATGTAAAGGCATTCTATTCTAAGGCTGCCGGCGCATATAACTGGGAGTGGTCGGACTTCACAATAGGCTCCGACGGCAACGGCTATTATCGCCTTGTCAGCAAAGACGGTCTCACCGAGACCTGGCTCAAGTTTGATATGTCCACCGCTAATTCGTTCGCTAAGCTCATTAACTGGAACTACACCATCTCCGGTGATTTCGTTAACGAGTTTATGCCCACAGCTGCAAACGACGGCTCCGTTACTGCTTCGGCAGCGGGTTATACCACCGTTCTTGCGGCGCTCAACGATTTTGTCGGCAAGGCAATCGACACAATTCTTTCGGATACTGCAAAGGCTGCAATCAATTGGACAAAGGGCGATAATACAAAGCTCATTCCCAATCTTCGCAAGGCTCTTCAGTATGTAGCAGCTTATAACCCCGAGTATCTCTTCGGTACCGGCTATGAGACTGTTTATGCAGGCTACTATGACACAGTTGTAGATAAGTCCGCTTCCGATCAGGATGTTGTTACCGCTCTCGGCGCAATCGGCGTTAAGGCTCTTATGCCTCAGATAATTCTCCCGTCGGCTGCCGAGCTCAAGGGACAGAACGTAACCGCTCTTCTCGCTTGCGTAATTCGTGAGCTTGCAACTCAGTTCGTTCCGACTTACAACTATGACGCACTTATTTATGCCGATTACAACTCGAAGACCCTCGTAAAGGGTAAGAACAGCGGCTATTGGCTCGATGTTATCTTTACCATGGGCACCGACATCGGTATGAAGTATCTCTCCAAGCTTGCCGACCTCGGCTCCGATAAGGCTGACGGCTACAAATTTGCAGCCTCCAAGACTTATAAGCTTGCAGACTTCGAAAAGAACACACGCGCTTGGGAAGACACCATTGACTGGATAATCGACTGGGCTCTCACCTCTGACAACGAGTGGTGCTGGAAGGTACAGAAGCTCATCAACACCGACGGCCTTGACCTCAACCTTGCTACCGCACAGGATCCGTGGGTTAAGCTCGACAAGATTATCCGCGACGTTCTTCCTGTTGAGAAGATAATCAACGAAACCGCTACTGACGGTAAGACCTTCCTTGAGACTGTTCTCAGAGAAGACATTATTGACAGACTTCTCAACCTTGACGTAAGCAAGCTCCTCGGTACAAACAGCGTTACGGGCATATTCAATATTCCTGCTAACAGCACTCTCAGAACCGAGGCTCTGTATCCCGCAGTATTCAGAATCGTAAGAGAACTCCTTAACAAGGTTCTCGGCAAGGTATGCGGCAACACCGCTCTTATCGCCGATTCTTACAATTCACTTGACGCTATTCTTCAGAAGGGCGCTATTGCAGACCTCGCAGAGAAATTGATTGTAGGTATTGCCTATGCCGTTAAAACAGGCGGTCTTCTTGACGTAGCTCTTCCGATCGTAAACTTCTTCCTCGGCTGGACTACTAACGCTCAGTCCTATGCTGAGCCTAAGCTTACAGTAGATAAGGGTACACTTAACTATGTACAGCTTACAAACGGCCAGATGAATACTACTCTTAAGGTAACAAACGCATCTGCAGGTATGATCTTAAAGCACGGCGATACATATGATCATCCTTATATGCTCACTCTTAAGTCTGTTACCGTTAACGACACCGAAATGCTCACAAGCGGCGAAAAGACTCTTTCACCGTATGAGAGCACCGATGTTACTCTTAACGCGGCAGTTCCCACAGACAGCCTTGTAAAGGTAACCGCTGTTTACAGCTTCACCTTCAAGGACGGTACTGCTTACAACGGCGACATTACTTCCACTACCTTTGAGTATGCAACCAACGATACAGCCGATACCGTCGGCTCCCCTTGGTCTAAGGAAGATAAGAAGACAAACTTATATGAGGTAGTTAAGATGAAGGGTGAAACCACCACAGACTACCTTGTATCAAGCGCGTCGGCTCTTGCTTCTGCTATTTCAAACATTGCCGTAACCTGGACTAACCAGAGAGATACTGATTGTAGGTTCGACGCAAGCTCTGTTTCCGCTTATGATTCAAATTACTTTGAGTCCTCGGGTCAGGCAGAGGCTCTCGTCGGTCAGAAATTCTTGACAGGCGATCCCAACGGTATTGTTACCGTTAACCCGCTCAGACTTAAATCAGATGTTGACGCAGCGACGGTTCCTTCGGGTGCCGCATATACTCTCGGTAACAGCTCGGTAACTGTTTATGGTACACACAGGAATCGTAGTGGTACTCTTACCATGACTGCCCCGTTCGGCACTCTCTATTACTACAATGCGATGCCGATTAAATCTCTTGTTGACAGCGAGTTCAAGGCTAACCGCGATTCTTCTAAGTATCCGGCAGAGGCTTGGAACACTTACTGGACAGCTCTTACCGCTGCCGCTAAGCTCGCTTACGGCCCGTTCAAGAAGGCTAACCTTGGCAATTACAGTGATGACAATCTCACTGCAGCCATAACTGCTCTTGAAACCGCCGCTAAGGCTCTTGATACAGCAAGTACAACACCTACAGGCGGTTCCGCAACCGTTACACCGGCTCCCATTGAGACTGCTCTTAAGGCTGTCGGCGACATCAACTATCAGAACTTCGACCTCTATGCTTATTGGGCTTACGAAAAGGCAATGAAAGCCGGCAACGCTATCATTGACGCTTACAAGGGCCCCGTAGCTCCCGAAAAGTACATTGACGGCAGCTCACTTTCAGAGGCTGAAATTACTGCTATTGCCAACAAGGCAAACGCTATATATAAGAGTGCTATCGTAGCTTCCATGAAGGCTCCTTCAATCGAAGCTCAGAACGCTTATATGGATGCCGTAAAGGCTTACAAGGCTCCCAGTTATTCGGAGCTTGAAATCCTTAACAACGCTAAGAACATTGCTTGGTATGCAAGCTTCCTGAAGGGCGCTGCGGTTACAACTCAGAAGCAGTTCCTTGATAAGGAAATCAAAGCCGCTAAGGCTCAGGGCTACAAAGAGGCTGATTACACAGCAGGCTCTTATGCAAGATACACCAAGGCTCTTGCAGCTGCCGAGGCATTAAATGCCAACGCTACGGCTCTTCAGTCCGAGGTATTCGATGTTAAGTATGAGCTTGAAATCGCTCAGCGCGCTCTTATGCCGAAATCGGCTTCTGCTCTCGAGGCAGGTGCTTACACCGAGCTTGAGGCAGTTATAGCTCAGGCTAAGTCAATATTCACTGAAAACAGTGCATATACATTTGACGCATCAAAGGCTGACGGCCTTACAGAGACCGAAGCTTATGCTAAGCTCGTTTCCGTACTCGGCTATGAGTACACCGATGAGAAGGGCAACACAGCAAACCTTTACAGCGGCTCCGCTGAAAACTATGCTGCAAATGACCGCTTCTATTCAAACGTTGTAGCAGCTCAGATTGACGCTGTTATCACAAACCTCAAGAATGCTATGGCTCCGTTCGTATGCAAGTACGTAGCAGTTCCCACCACAGCGGGTTCAGGTGAGGGCGTTTCCGTAACAGAGAGCGCTTCTCTCATCACCGGCGTAACACCCGGCTCGCTCGCTACTGCCGGCGACATACTCGCAAGAGTAACGGCTAAGGATCCTTCGGCTACAACTCTTAATGTTGCCGCTAACGCTGCAGGCCTTTATGGTACAGGCGCTACCGCAACACTCCGCCTTAAGTCGAGCGGTGCTCCGGTTGCTATCTACACAGTCGTTATCTACGGCGATGTAAACGGCGACGGTGTTGTTGACGGATTCGATGCTTCCTCCATGGACCTCGCAATCAACAACAAAGCTGCTCTCACAGGCGCTTATAAGACTGCAGGCGGCCTTGCTACCGGTAAGGTTGACCTCGCTAACTACGGCCTTGTAGTTGACGCTGCTTACGGCGGAACTGCAATCGCTCAGAAGTAATTTCCTTTAATTACTTAAGTTAAAACCCGGTGGGGGAGTTTTCTCCCCCACAAGGGCGTATGTAATGGGATATTCTTAAAAAGGTTAGAGCATATACTTTAAAAGTGCGGCGGAATAGTTTTGTGAAAAAACGGTACAAAGCTTGTAAGCCCGCGAGGAAATAACTTTATTTGTGATAGCGTAAGGGATATTTCCTTTCGGTGTGCCATTTTTATTCACAAATTATTGACATTGTGCTCTCAAAAGTGTATATTTAATATTGATTAAGAATAGAAGGAGGCAAAAAATGACCAAGGCAAAAAAGGCTATTAGCCTTATTGTATCTGTAGTTATGCTCCTTGGCGTGCTTGCAGTCGGCGTTTTCGCAAATGATAATACCGGTGTCGCAGAAAACGGCACTATCGCTTTATCGTTTGACAAGGCGTCATATAGCGCAGGCGATACAGTCAAGGTTACCGTAAAATTAACTACAGATTATTATGCTGCAACGGTTTCTGTTCCTGTTCAGTATGACAGCAGTGCTGTTAAGTTTGTAAGCGGCACAACCGCTTCAACGCTGTTCGGTGCAGGCGATGCAACAAAGACGGTCGTAAATGATGCTACTGCGGGCGGCAAGACTTGTGTCTATGTCGGCGTATTACCGCAGGCTGCCGGCGGAGCTGTTGCTCAGAAGGCAAACGGCGTCGTACTTTCGACCCTCACCTTTACCGCTTCTAAGGCCATTTCCGATACTGCGGCCGCTTTCGGTGTGCTTAACGATCAGAAAACAATGACCAATCTCGGCGGTAAACTCTATGTAGGTTCCTACAAGACCTCTGATGTAACCTCTACGGTTTATACCACAGGTCAGAAACTTACTTTCCCGGTAATGAAGGCTGCTGCTGCAGCTGATCCGGAACTTCAGCTCTCTGAAACAGGAAAAGCTAACGGTGTTATAATTGATAAGGTTTCAACTTGTGCCGATGGCAACGGTTTCGTTTACGGTATTGCAACCGATACTGGTGATTCCATTGCTGACGCTTTGCAGACTCCCGCCGGTTCAATTCAGGTAACTGAAAACGACCAGGGTCAGATGAGCACAGGCGCAAAAATCGAGCTTCTTAACGATAGCGGCGAAGTTGTTGAAACTTACTATTTCATCTTCTTCGGTGATATTAACGGCGACGGCTTAATAGATCCTATTGACGTTACACTTGTTGAAGGTGTTGCAAGTTATTCCGATTTCGACTTTTCAGCTGATGATGGCTCGATAACCGGTATAGCTGCTGATGCTAACGGCGACGGCTTAATAGATCCTATAGATGTAACTTATTTAGAGGGCGTTGCGAGTTACTCTGATTTCCCGACTCAGGCAGAGACAGCTGCTGTAGTTGCTGCTGCAAAGGGAATATAAGTTTATAAATTGTTTTATAGGAGGTAAATCAGATGCGCAGAAAAGTGCTTTCTGTTATTATGGCTGTTGTCATGATGATTTCCTGCTTTGCGTTTATGGCGAGTGCTTACACTTATAATCCTACGTTGAAAACCGGCGAGGTTAAAGTCATTGCAACAGCAGATAAAACAACAGTCAGCCCCGGAGATACAGTCAAAATAACGATGACTATTGACCCGGGTTCAAAAACCGGTTTTGGTGCTTTTGCTAACACGATTCTTTATAATGGCGATCAGCTTACTCCCGTTGGTTCCAAAATTACGGAATTCAGAACTTGGGAAGGCGATTGCGCTGCTTCGTTTGCAAATCCCAACGCATCAGGTAATATGAATCTTGATGTTGCCAAGATGCTTAAAACCGCAATGTCCGAGGAGGAACTTGCCTATTTTAATAAGGGCATCCAAGTAATGGGTAGTAGTACTTCTGCTGCCAAAAGATGGAATCCGGTAGCCGGCGAAGCTTACTTGTCTTTCAAAATGACTGTTTCCGATTCCGTAAAGCCCGGCGATGAAATTTGGGTTGGTGCTCACGGTGCAGCATTTGATAAAAAGATGGCTTTCTTTGCTGAAGGAACATCTCGTATGGATATGTCTGTATATGATTTGACCAATTCAATGGTCAAATTGACCGTTGCAGGTGCTGAGCCGTCTTATTCTGTAGCTAAGTATAAGACTCAGGTTAAGTTCACAGGCGATAAGACAACTGCTCCGGATGATCTCTTCCAGTTCAGACTTACTTCGGTTATCACAGCTGCTGACTTCGCTGCTATGAACTCAAACGGCAATACAATTAAGAGCGTTGGCTTCATTGCTGCCAACACAGGCGCTGCCGATGCAGATGCTGCTAAGGCAGCAGTTGAAAAAGGCACCGCACTTCCGTCAGCTTGGAAAGCTGCTTCTACCGACTATGTAAGTCGGGCAGACGCTTCTTCCGATGCATACTTCGGCGCAATCATCAAGAATATCTCTCATGCTTCTCAGGCAACTGATATTGACTGCATCGCTTATGTATGCTACAATGACGGTACTGCCGATCATTATGTTTGGTATTCCGCAGCTGTAACTGCTAAAGTTGCTTCAGGATATGATGCTGCTGTTGCTGCTTGGAAAGCTCAGTAATTGAATTTTACCAAGAAACCACAGCAAAACTTTACTATCGGTTCGGCTGTTCAAAACTGAATATTCCGTTCCGACATTAAATTTTATTATTATATCTTGAAAGGAGATTAAATCTCAATGAAACAGGTTTATCAAACACCGGATTTCGATGTTTCTGCATACGAGCTTGATGATATCATCACAATCTCCATAGGCACCGGCCCCGTAGAGGGCGGCGACTCGGGTTGGGTTGAGATCTGACGCTCACGTAGCAATCGATCCGATTTATTAACAATCATAAGCAGAGCAAGGTTCGCCTTGCTCTGTTTTTTTGTGCCCTGTTTTGCATTTTGTGCACCATTCCGTTTCTGTACTTAATTTAGGTGCTGTATGCCTATTCTTTTTTTGTGTGTCATATGAGGAGCTTTCCACACACCCTTGCCCGCCCTTTTCACTATTCGTTTTCCACTTCCGTTTTCGTCTTTTTACTTTTCAGCCTCCCTTGCAGAGAGCAAGCCTCGCCAAAGCAGTTTGGAAGCTTTTTGCCTCCCTTGTAAAGGGAGGTGGGTTGCCGAAGGCAAGCCGGAGGGATTTCATAGGAATTTACGGAATTTAAAAAGAATGTGCGTGACCTTTAATCCGCTTTTGCCTCCCTTGAAAAGGGAGGTGGGTTGCCGCAGGCAAGCCAGAGGGATTCTGCGGAGTTATATGGAATTTAAATAGAAAGCAAATTACTTTTTAATCCCTCAGTCTACTCACTACGTTCGTAGCCAGCTCCCTTTACAAGGGAGCCTATTAAATCCCTCAGTCCGCTCGTGGACTCGCGTTCAGCTCCCTTTACAAGGGAGCCTTTTGACCTTTCCCCACACCGTGGGGAATCACCCTTTACAAGGGAGCCTATTAAATCCCTCAGTCTACTCACTACGTTCGCGTCCAGCTCCTGACGGGAGCCCGTCCCCTTTGTCACTACGTGACATTTCCCCACACTGTGGGGAATCACCCTTTACAAGGGAGCCTGAATAATCCCTCAGTCTACTCACTACGTTCACAGCCAGCTCCTGACGGGAGCCCGTCCCCTTTGTCACTACGTGACATTTCCCCACACCGTGGGGAATCACCCTATTTGATGTAGCCTGAAAGCGGCTGCAATGTAAATTCGGCAGTCGAAAGAGACATTTATGCAAAAAATCCGCGATTTTTTGCCGCAATTTCGAAATTTCGGCAGATTGACGAATAATTAACACATCGATTATTTATTTTGACGGAGTAATCATCAATATATTGTGTAGTTGCTCATTTACACCCCACAGATGTATTCGTCATTTTTTCAAATTCGCGGCTGTTTAGTTTAATAAATTCAAATAATAGTTAAAAAACATCTAAACGTTAGCAATTTTGAGTTCGATTTGTTTGCCGCGTCGTATTTTTGCGTTGACAAGAGTCTTTTTTGTGCTATAATTACAAGTGAACGGTAATTCACTACACGTGGTTATCTATGGTGCGCCGCTTTTGCGCAGCACCGTTTCGTTAATTTTATTAAACGGAGGTCACGATATGGACACAAGATTTGCAATTTCGGAGTACAATGACGCTGTTGCAGTCAACAAAGAGCTTGATGAGCTTATTAAAAAGCCGATTTACACCATCAAGCCGGAGGCTCTTAAAAAATACGAGGATGAGTATTACAACAAAAAGTGCCTCAAATCAAAAGCACAGATTGAGGAAGCTCGCCAGATAATCCCCGGCGGCGTTCAGCATAACCTTGCTTTCAACTATCCCTTCCCGCTTGTTTTCACAAAGGCAGAGGGTGCATATCTCTATGACGTTGACGGCAACAAGTATTTTGACTTCCTTCAGGCAGGCGGCCCGACTGTTCTCGGCTCCAACCCGAAAGCTGTTCGTGAGCAGGTTATTGACCTCCTTAATACTTGCGGTCCCTCAACCGGACTTTTCCACGAGTTTGAGTACAAGCTCGCCAAAAAGATTTCCGACAGCATTGAAACCGTTGATATGTTCCGTATGATGGGCTCGGGCACCGAGGCTTGCATGGGTGCGGCTCGTATCGCGAGACTTGCTACAAAGCATAAGAACATAATAAAGATGGGCGGCGCTTACCACGGCTGGTCAGATCAGATGGCTTACGGTATCCGCGTAAACGGCACCAAGTTCACACAGGCTCACGGTGTTCCGCTCAACTGCTTTATGTTCATTCAGGAGACTACTCCGAACGATCTTGACGAGCTTGAGAGAAAGCTCAGACTCAACCAGTTCCGCGGCGGCACAGCAGCCGTTTATATGGAGCCGGTAGGCCCCGAGAGCGGTACTACCCCCATCACCGTTGAATATGTTAAGGGCGTTGAGCGTCTTTGCCGCAAATACGGCGCACTCCTCGTATTCGATGAGGTTGTTACAGGCTTCCGTATCGGTATGGCAGGTGCTCAAGGTTACTTCGGCGTATCGCCCGACCTTACCATATTCGGTAAAGTTATTGCAGGCGGTTATCCGGGTGCAGGCGGCATCGGCGGTAAGAGAGAGTACATGAAGTATCTCGGTGCAGGCCTTGATTCGAGCGGTAAGAAGATCCACAAGGCTCTTGTCGGCGGCACAATGACCGCTAACCCGCTTTCATGCTGCGCAGGTTACTTCACTCTTGAAGAAATCGAAAGAACCAACGCTTGCCAGAAGGCAGGTCAGATGGGCGACAGAATTTGTGCGGGTCTTAAAGAGCTCGTTAAAAAGCACGGCCTTCCCTTCGTAGTTTGGAACACCGGCTCTATCTGCCACCTTGAAACAGTCGGCACAATGCACTATCAGATTAACTGGAAGAAACCGTGGGAAATCCCGGCAATTCTCGGCGAGACCGGCGTAAGACAGAAGGAAATGGAGCATATGGGCGCAGCTTATATGGCAGAGGGTCTTGTAACTCTCGCAGGCAGCCGTCTTTATACTTCAGCCGCTTATACTCCTAAGATGATCGACCAGGCTCTTGCTTGCTTCGACAGAGTATTTGAAAACGTCGCTGTTAAGGCTGACTGAATTTAATCCCAAGAAAACGGGGCGGACGGGTTTTCCGTCTGTCCCGCTTTGTTATAAATAACGAAGAGGTGAATACAATGGATATAATGGAAGCAAAACAGCTTGTCATTAAAGCCGGTATAGAGGTTGTTGAATACGGACTTATCGCGAGAACATGGGGCAATATTTCATGCAGAGTAGACGATAAGAGATTCGTTATTACTCCGAGCGGACGTCCCTATGAAACTCTTACTCCCGACGAAATAGTAGTTGTTAATATCGACGATTGCAGCTATGAGGGTGACATTAAGCCGTCCTCCGAAAAGGGCATTCATGCCGAGGCATATCGTCTTCGCCCCGAGGTTAATTTCGTAATTCACACGCATCAGATGCAGGCGTCCGTCATAAGTGCGCTCGGTATGGATATAAACGAGGTTGAACCCGCGTCGGCCGAAATAGTCGGCGATAATGTCCCGATTGCGGCATACGGACTTCCCGGAACCGGCAAGCTTCGCAAGGGCGTTGTTGAGGCTATAAAGCGTTCGGACTCCAAGGCCGTAATTATGGCTCACCACGGTGCACTTTGCATGGGTAAGGATTACGACGAGGCGTTTAAGGTGGCGGCAGAGCTCGAAAAGATCTGCGAAACTACCGTTAAAAACAGATACCGTCTCATCACCGGTAAGGTAGCCGAGACCCTCGGCGACGTAGCCGAGTATATCGGCTCGCTCTTTGACTCGAGTGCCAAGGAGGCTCCGGTATTTGAGCCGTGCAACAGCGAACGTGACGGCAGCGTGTTTAATATAAGTGCCGTAGACGGCGACGGCTCGATAGTCAGAATAGATATTAAAACGGGTGAGCTTGTAGCAGGCAATGATTATCCGGCTTCGGCTGAAATGCACAGAGCCATTTATAAAAAGCGCAAGGACGTAAACTTCATTATGCACACCAAAACACCGGCGGAAGTCGCAATGTCTAAGTCTGGCAAAACAATAAAGCCGCTTCTTGACGATTTTGCGCAGCTTGTCGGCGCAACCGTTCGCTCGGTAACATTTAATCCCAACAGTACAAAAAAGACCGCTAAGAAGGTCGTAAAGGCTCTTAAGGGAAGAAACGGCGTTCTTCTTAACAACAACGGTGCGCTTTGCGTATCGGGCAGCGAATATGATGCCGCAGCGGTTGAAATGGTAATGGATAAGGGCTGCAAGACCGCAGTCGGCGCAAGACTGTTTGAGGCAGGCAAGCCCATAAGCCCCATTGAGACAAGACTTATGAGATTTATATATCTCAAGAAGTACTCAAAGCAGGCTAAAAAGTGATATTTGAATATGGTGTAAAAAAGTGTCGCAGACCTCGTGTTTGCGGCACTTTTGCATTTCCCGAACTTTGTTTATTACGGTTTTGAGCGGCTCGCTTCGTTCTGAGTCGCGGCAAAACCGGAGGCTTGCCGGGCTAAAATAAAATCGCGTGTTAATTCTCAACCGAAGAGCTGCCGCATATACATATAGTGTTGTACCTGCCATAAGGGACACGGTGTTTATAAAGCGGCAGGCATAGTGTAAACAAAGCAGGTGAGAATTATGAAAAAATATTACCCCGAGGGTTCACGCGCAGACATTGAAGCCGTCGAAAAAAGACTTTCAAGCCCGGCTGAGCTCAAAAACGCCTTTTTGTCAGGAGAATCGCTTGAGGCGCGCGCGGTTCTCTGCGACCGAGGGCACAATCTCGACGTGGATTTAAGGTGTATGAAGGGATTTATGCCGCGCAAGGAATGCGCTATGGGGATTGAAGATAACACGGTTCGCGACATAGCCATAATATCGCGCGTTAATAAGCCCGTTGACTTTGTGATAACGGGATTTTCAGAGAATGAAAGGGGCGAGACATTCGCTCTGCTCAGCCGCCGCAAGCTCCAAGAGGAGTGCGCGGCAAATTATACTTCAAGACTCATTCCGGGCGATATAATCGACGCGCGCGTGACGCACCTTGAGCCGTTCGGCGCGTTTTGCGACATAGGCGCAGGCATTTCGGCACTT
>OGWW01001361.1_pt1 | contig 13534 bp, 15 predicted proteins | sample 1576131 | NCBI WGS metagenome assembly OGWW01 (sample SAMEA3541576, study PRJEB24748) | human gut metagenome | biome: human gut; feature: human-associated habitat; material: faeces | place: China | collected 2012 | reverse complement strand
CTAACATATCATCATAATTTTTGGGATTTCCCCACTGTAGGTTGATACATCAACAGTGGGGATTATGCAATATTTTACAAAATCAACAGATCATGATTAAAGAATTAAATATTTCATGGAGTTATTGTATTGCGTGTGCTTGTATTTTAGAAGAAGCTGGTCAATTTAGTTTAATTAAATGGTTAGATAAACAATCAAATGGACATAATATAAAATTTATGAGTCAAACTAAAGCTACCGATGAAGATGGCATTTGGTTTAGTTTTATTAGTATAGGTAAATAATTATTTTCCTATGAGTATATAATAAAACCATGTTTTATTTCCATACCAAATACTTTTATCCTTTGTAATAGTAATACTATTTACTATATAAGTTGAATTACTCATAAATCTTGGAGCTCCAAAACTAACACGTTCTTTATCAGGGTCTGCAATTTCTGCTAAAATTCCAGCCCAACCAGCCGTATTAAAATTTATATTAGTATATAAAGTATTTCCCGCGTTTTCTTGAGGGATAATTCCCCACTGTAGGTTGATGAACAGTGGGGAAAATATAATATTGGTGAAGGTACTGATGCTAAGATTACTGCTACATTATCCATAAGTTATAAATATTGGTATAAACCTTTTATAAGTGTGGAAAATGCAAGTAATAGCATGATAGGCTATTTTATAAAAGATTTAAACTCTTTTTTTATTTTAAGAGGTGTAAATGATATAATTGCTAGAACAGGTTTCTTTTTTACCATAGGTAATTAAACTATTTACCTAGTGTTAAATAAAAAACTTTTAAAGATTGTTCAGTACCGTTACCCCATTCAGACTCTTTATAAGAAAAACTATCACTTTTAATATCTCTAACAAATACGGCTCCTGAATAAGAACGTTCATCGTTTGGATTAGCTTTTAATGTAAGTAATATACCATAGCAAGTAGTAGTAAAAGATATTGGAAAATTAGAATTTACTATTCTTCCTAACATATCATCATAATTTTTGGGATTTCCCCACTGTATAATTGCGTCCCCAAATAATTTACCGAGGCAAATATAACCATTTTGAGCGATGTTGTATCTAATTCCTAATGTTTCTAACCAACTATTAATCTGTTCTTGAGCATACTCTAATATTTTATTTTTTACATTCGTTTGCGTAGCACTAGCTATACCAAAAATACTAGCAATACTTTCCTTACACCATTCTTGTATACTATTTTTTACGCTGTCCATTGTAGCAGTAGCAGAGCCAAATAATCGTTTAATTAAATTAGTATGTGCATTTTCATCATTGTTATGCTCATCTAACATTTCAATGGTAACTGTATTCCCTACATCAACGATACCACTAGCATTATCAGTATCTCCAATACCAACATTAATAATTAATCTAGTATATGGCTGTATTCTTGTCTCATCATCTATATACCCTGCATAGTTTCCTGCATTTGTATATCCTACAAGTTTTTCTGTACCGCTATCTCCGTTTTTGGCAAAAAGACCAATTTCCCTATGGTAAAAACCTACTTTCACACCTTCATTATTATAAGTAAAAGTATATCGAAATGTACCATTTCCTTTATCTTCATAAGCTGCTAAAGTTACTTCTTTTTTAGGACTTATCACATCTGTGTAATCTCGAATATTACCTTCAGATACACCATCTCCAAGTTTTACTTTGGTTACTATAAATCTATCGGCTGTTTGACCACTAGCAGCTCTTGCTAACATTTCAAGCCCTGCACTCGTCATTGTTATATTTGGAAATTTAGCCATATTATCCCTCCTAAATATTAAATTTCTATTTGGTCCACAACATCAAATAATCCATAAATAATATTATCGGTATCAATATTTATATTAGTATCATCAATAACATTATCACTGCCTATTTCTATTTGTTCAGCAACAGTAGCAACATTATAAATAGAAATAGGAGCAGTTATTGGATCTATACTATAATCTTCTTCTGCTCCTATTTCTATTTGTTCTATATTATTTACAGCACCACCTACATATATATTAGAATCAACATTTTGCAAAGCAAAATATTTTACGCCCAAATGTGCTGGTTTATAAGTTTCTATAGCTTCTTGTAAGCCTTCCCAATCGAATAAACTACCATTATTAAAGCAAATATCAAAATAATAATCCTTATTATGCTGTACAATATTACCTGAATTATCACTTAAAAAATTATTTACTAAATTTATAATAAAGGCTTCAGATACAACATTCGCTCCTTGCAGTTTTAAAAGTATTTGTGTTCTTCTATCCTTTATTGTAGCACCATATTTTACTGATATACTGAGAATTCTTTCCCAATCAGAAAGACCCCATGTTGCTGTCTCTACAAAAAACTGGTCTTTAACATCCAAGATAGCAAGTCTTAATTTTTCATGTTCATCATCACATATTAAAGCTGTATTTTTAAAATCATTATCTTTTTGTAAAAATTTAGGTAAGTGTTTTAATGTTTTTACTGGTGTTCGTCTAAGTAGATATAACATTAAAATCCACCTCATCATCTAAAATAGGAAGTTGTTCTTCTGTAAGTGTTATATTTTTAGCTTCTCCGTTTAAAGTCAAACTATCATAATCAATAACACCATTACATTCTAAAATAGCCTTACCAATATGTGCATAAGATACATATACTTTATTAAAGCCAATTTCTTTAAAATAATTATCAATTTTTTCTTTAAACTCATCTGTGTTTATATTGCCATAAATATTAGCAGATATTTTTATATTTACAGCTTCAGCAGATACTACAGTTACATCTGAACCAATAGGTCTTTCTTCTAAATGTGTTCTTACTTTATTTAAAAGTTCTTCACTAGCAACTTCTAAATTAGCATCAATTATTATTACTTTTACAGTGCCATTACCATTCCATAACGGTATGCATCTTGCACCACCTACGCCTTCAACTTCACGAGCCCAAAATACATAATTATTTTTATTTCCACTTGTTATTGGATTTCGTGCTTTAAATAAATATCTATCTAAGAGTTCTGCATCTGTTTCTTCATCATATCCACCTGTTGTTTTTACTTCATTTATTACACTATTAATTCCAGGAATAGATGCAGAAATAGTATTTATAGTTTCAGCATCCACATTTCCAATAGTACCTTCGATATTGGCTTCAATATTTATTTGTCCTGTTTCTTTTATTTCTTTATCTTCTGTAGCTACAAATTGTATACCACTTTCTGTTGCAAAAGTAGCACCTGCATAAATTTTACCTGTTCCTTTTACAGTCAAAACTCCTACAGCCTTAGTAGCTTCTTTTCTAATAACACCAGATTGTTTAGCTAACATAGTTAAATATTCACCATAGCTTGTATCGGCAAAAGCAACTTTATATGCTTCTTCAATTTCAACTTCATTTTTAGCAACTTCAATAGAATTACTAGAAAGAGCATCATACATAAATGTTCCCTCAAATAATCCTGTTTTCGCTTTAGAATTATTAATCATTTCTTGCAATATTTCTTTTTGTTCTCTTGCCCTATACACTAATCATCAACTCCCCATAAACCGTAGTTAAATTAATTTCACAATTAAGTTTTGTTTTCTCACGTGTTATTGATATGGAATTTATAGATTTTATATACGGATTAACCATAAGACATTCAATTACGGTTCTTTTAAACTCAGAAATCCTTTCACCTACAGTCATAACTTTACCAATAAATTTCTTTAGTTCTATTCCATATTGCCAACTATATGCTGTATATCTAAAGCGTTCTGTTTTTAAAGCCTTATAAATCCATACTTTTAAAGCTTCATTACCTTCTACTAATACATGTTTCCCAGAACTGTCATAAATAAAATGGTCAGTATCAAAATTCCATGCATATTCCCTATATAATGGCAACTCTGCTTCTAAAGTAGCAGTATTTGTACTAATAAATGGAAATGCTTCATTCATAATTTTACTACCTCTTCATTTATTATATAAAGCTGACCTTCAGCCCCTTCACATGGTAAAACACTTACCCAATCACCAACTTTTAGTGTATCTGTATAAATAAAATTTTCAGTATAATCATTATCAATATCGTGATTGTGGCTTTCGAAACTTGCATCACCACTACCACCACTACGATTTTGTGTTGCAGAAACCAAATGACCACGTGCTGTTCTTTCATAACCGACAAGCAACCGCTTAGATATATAGGCATTTTCAGGTGTTAACTCAATATTATTTGCTTTAATAACAAAATTAGGTGGAGGTTTTTTTACAATACCTATAAAAGCACTGCGTGGAACATAAGATTGTGCAACGCTATGCATTATATCAACTATTTTTTCAACACTTGACTCTGCACTAGGAATTTGTGCCATTAAATCACCTACTTTTTAGTTTTTTCTTGCGGAGCTTGTTCTTCATTCATCATATTTTCAAATTCAAGCTCGATTTTCATAATATGATTTCCATTCTGGAAAGTATGCACATCACTTTTTACCCAAAATTTACCAGCGTTTAAACTATCTCTTATTTCTATGGAATATGAAGACTTTACCCGATAATCTCCAATTAATGTTAAACTTCCACTACGAGTAAGTCCTCTAAGCATTGCTTCAACTTCTTTATTAGTATCTTTATTTGGGTCAGTTTTATAAACATCTTGTATCATAGAATACTTATTGATCCATTCATCATTACGTTTATATCCTATCATATTTCCTTGTTGGTCCGTAATCATCACTTGATTTACCATATTCTCGATACTTTCTTTATAAGTACTTTGAGTCATATTACTACTACTATCAGCAATATAACCTTCAATTAATGTGCCTTTTAATATAACATCCAACTGATCATTATTCATAACAGGGTGATATTTTTCACCTGTTTTTTTACTTGCCTCCGTATAAGCCATCATAATTATTTGATATCCTGTTTTACGGTCCGCAATAAAACTTACAGGAATACCTGTTTTTACTAAATTACCAACTTTTATACCCAGTTCCTTACATATTACTGTTGTAATATCTTCAGCTGTTATATTCACAAATTTTTTAGTTGTTTTAGATTTACTTAAAATAAACAAATTATCAAAAGTAGTAATTCGTACATTGGAATTTTGTCTATTTTTCTCTACATCAAAAACATTACCTCGAAAGACAATATTGTTTTCTTCGTCATATCCAAAAATAGTTTCTCCATTATTTATTGTTAACACTGGAATATTAGGGTCTCTGTCATCTTGTACATAATCAAATACTAATTTTCTTGCCACCTGAAGTCGTGAACCGCTCCATGTAACTTTTTTCACTAATGTAGAAATATCCTTACCTTTATAAAATATTTTCATTTTAGATTCTTCCTCAAATTTAATTTTGTTACATTGTTTATAGCTAAATTTTTTAAGTCATTAGACTGCACAATATTTCGCCAATGACTATAATCACCATAGACTTTTTTTGAAGCATCTAAAATATCATCAGCTTTATCTACCCAACTTTCTGGATTTTCGGGCTCATCTGTTCGCTGTTTTAGACCTGTAGTTTCATCTATCTGTTTATCATTATTGGCAGACGGTGTATTGAGTTCCTTATATTCAATAAAAGATAATTTGTAATAAATATCTCTTGTCCCATCCTGTTCACGATAGGTGAATTCACGAAGCCCCATCATTAAATTTACAGGGCTGTCAGTTATTATTACCCTTATCGGCTTTTTGGCTTCTTTCCATTTTGTTAATAATTCCACACATTCAATCGGAGTTTTTACATCTCCCACGACAAATGGATAGTCATGTTTTGGATGCGGGAAAAAGCTGGAAAAACTAAGCCGTTTAAGTTTTGCATTGCCAAACAGCATAGCTTCACCGAAATCAAGGATATCTATTGTTTCATTATTTTGTGCTGTTTTTATTTCGTAACTGCGAGGAGTAACGGGGATAGTGAATTTTTCATTGTCCGAGCTTAATATTATCTGCCGTTTTGCAGCAGTTTCATTTCCTAGTGCCAAAGATAAAAGATTTACTATGCTATAAGTCTTATTCATAAAACTGTCAAGGCTCATCAGTATGCACCTCCATAGTTTGCATTTACTTGTCGCATGATAGACATTAGACGGTAGGCGATTTCGTCAATATCCTGTTCATTTCGCACTATAAAAGTATTGCCGGTAATTGTTACATTGCCACCGCCCGTATTGGAGGTGTTTTCGGCAAGTTCACGTTGAATAATTCGTTCTGTGGTCTGTGCCGGATATATGCGACTGCCGGTCGGAAGGTCAACAATTTCTCCACCTTGTTCGTTTATCTCGGTAAGACCGCCTGTCCAATTCATTGTACCTGTAGCATTTTTCCCTATACCGCCGTCAACAAAACTGAGTACACTCTGAACCGGAGACGGAGCAGAATTTTTAAGTTCGATGTATTTCTGCCTAATAGGACTGAAAACATTTGTTTCAAACCAGTTGACTACACCTGCCCATGCGCTCTGAATAGTGGTTATAGCACTGTTTATACCAGCGGCAATTCCTGCGCCTGCGCTCTGTGCCAGATTTTCTAAAGGATTATATATATTGCCGGTAAACCAGCTTACGGCTTCACTCCACTTGCTTTGAATATTTTCCCATGCACTTGCGGCAGACTGCCAAATACTGTTCCACATTTCTATATTTGCATGTGTCTGTATTTGCGTATTTTGCACTTGCATCTGTCCTGCCATATTAGCTGTATCAGTAATTCCGTTCCATATTTCTGTTGTAAAATCTTTAAGCCCTGAAAATACCTGCTTTTGTCCTTCAACCTGTATTTGATTGCTTTCAAGTTGCATTTGTCCGGCAATGTTAACATTGTCAGTGATTTCACCCCAAACACCAGAAACAAAATCTCGAAAACCTGAATACATTTGTTGCTGGCTATTCATTTGCGCCTGAGCGGATTGCAATTGAGCCTGTCCGCTTTGTTCTGCAATATTATTAAATGAAGCACTTGCTCCGTCATACTGCATTTGCGATATATTCATATTTGTTGTGGCCGACATATTTTGAGCCTGTCCCCACGAACTGTCATTGATACGTTTTATAATATTATCATCTGCGGAAAAATCAAAAAGTCTTGAAATGCTGTCAGCAAACTGGCTACCCAAAATACTGCCGCCGATACCGCCAATAGCACCGCCGATAATTGCACCGGCTCCCGTACCGATACCAGGAAGTACAGAGCCGACCGCCGCACCTGTCGCACCGCCGATTTTAGCACCTGCCCAGCCACCGGCAATACCGCCTCCAGCGCGAGCAACAGCCGCTCCCTTCTCTCCTTCATCCGCACTGTAGATATCATATGTGGCAAAAGGAATAGTAAGAGCAATATTGGCTTTATTTATACCGCCGCCGTAATTCCATCCTGTTTTTATTGCATCTTTCGCCCTGCTCCAAATGGTAGGCTTTGCAGGCGGATTTTTCGGTTTATCCGTAGGCGGCGCACTGGGCTCGTTTGGTACTACCGGCGGCGTTTCACCCGGTTGATTTTTGCCGTTTACGTAAACATTCTGCGCATTTAGAATAATATCTTTTACAGTCTGTCCCGGAAGATTTGTAGGCAGATTATTAGGTACTGAACCCGGCAAATCTTTAGGAATGCCTTTGGCAATATCAATCAGATTTTTAACACTTTGTACGGATTTAGCAACAATATTATAGAATTTCTTTGCTCCGGCAATAAATCCAATAAACAAACCTGCACCGGCGGCAACTGAACCCATGCCGTCCATCTGTATCATCTTTGAAAATGCGTCTCTGAATGGTTTTGTCAAAAAGTCGAATGTTCCCCAAAATGTAAAACCATTTTCAAATAATTTGTTAGCATCTAAAACAAGTTCAGTGATTTCCTTAACAAGACTTCTTAGCCCACCTGTTGCCGAGCCTTCCATAAGTGTATCTTGAAAGTTTTCCCATGCACCGCTGAGCTGTTCAATATCACCTTTCAAATTGTCCAGCATTGTTTCAGATTGTTCTTTAGCTGTAACTTTCGTCATTTCATCATACATATCCTTAACGGACTTACTTGTAAATTCACCGAGAACCTGCGCTGCACGAATACCATCAGAACCGAAAGCGTCTTTATAAAGTGAGTTTAACTCCTGCTCTGTAAGCCCTTGCGTGCTTTCGTGCAGAATATCTGCTATTTCACCTAAAGAACGAAGCTGACCTTTTTCATTATAAAATTGATTTTTGCCGTCTTTTAATAAGCCTAGTCTTTCAAACGCAGCTACCGCCGGTTTTGTCGCCGGTTCAATCTGCTGTAACATGGATTTTAAACTTGTACCGGCATCTGAGCCTTTGAGCCCGCGGGAAGCCATAAGAGCAAGAGCTGTATTTACTTCATCAAAATCCATTCCGGCTTTTTTTGCTACGATACCGACTGCAGAAAGTGAATATTTCATTTCATGCACACTGGTTGCGGAAGCATTCGCCGCACCGGCTAAAATATTTGCGGCGTGAGTTGCGTCTTTAACGCCGAATGTATTCATTGCCGTACTCATGATTTCCGCTGCTTCCGGTAATGCTAAGTCGCCAGCCGTTGCTAAATTCAATGCAGCTTCACTGGCATCTCCCAGCACATCTTTTAAAGAAATGCCGGCTTTTATAAGTTCTGTCATGCCCTGTGCTACTTCTTTATTGCCAAATGCCGTAGCCTGACCGAGTTCTTTTGCACGTGCTCTTACCTGTACCATAACATCATCGCGGCTCATACCGTCTAAACCTTCTTTTGGCGTAAGCGATTTAATAGCAGATAACTGAGCATCAAAATCCATACTTGTTTTTATGGTATCGTACACACCATAACCGATACCGGCGGCACCTGCCATTTGCATACTTGTCGGCATAAGCATTCCGTTTGTGAACTCATTTAAAGTATTACCCATAGAATTCATCGGGTTGGTATTAGTTTTTACATTCAGTATAGCCGTATATGTTTTGCCCATAATACCAGATAATTCCGATTTAACCTTTAAAATGGTATCAGTAGCACTGTCTTTAGCGTGAATGCCTACAGAATAAGACTTGCCTGCGATACTACCAAGTCCTGATTTTATGGAACTTAAGGGTGATGTTACCATATCCCGGACAGATACGGATACAGAGCTATTTTTTATTTCTCCAAGTGCCGTTTTAGCTTTGTCGGCGTTTTGTGCTAATTCTTTTAAACCTTCACCGGCTCTTGCCGAAGATTTAACAATACCATCCGTAGTTTTAGAGGTAGCCTGCGCCTGACCTTGTAAATCTTTTAGTGCTTTTTTCGACCTAACTATAGTCGCTGTCATGTTGTCTTTTGCTTCCAGCCGTGCTGTAAGTCTTGCATCATCAGCCATTTAACTACCTCCTAACTAGCTTGACACCGGCAAGCTGTGCTTCAAATTCTATTTTCTGAGCTTCAATTTCCTGCTGTTTGCGCATTGCCGTATAAGCAAAAAGTTTATCCAAATAACTCATGTTAAAAAAATATTCTAATGTATGACCTTTGAGAAGCAAAAAAGCGGCTGTTGCCGCTTCCCAGTTCTCATCTATCAGTTTTTTATTTCTTCATGCACCTTGGCTTCAAGACTTTCATATCCAGCACATTTCATAATAGCTGTTGCAATATTACCTATTTCACCGGCTTTAAACAACTTACCGATAATATCCGTCGGCTCTATACAGTTATACGCTTTTTGTAAATCTTTATCTTTTAAATTGGGCTCAACAACATTATCTAAAATCATAAGTTCATTTACGTTATCCAATTTTAAAATATCGGCGACGAAACTTGCTTCCGGCTGTTTTACGGTAATTGTACCTATAGACGTTTCAATATCATATAAAACCTTTTTATTACCTTCAATTTTTTCTTTCTGTTCAATAAGTTCTTTTACACTAATAGCCATTTTATAATCTCCTTATCATTAAATTTTTGTATTAGAAAAGCCACCTACTAAAAAGTAAGTGGCTCTATGCTCCGATTGTTTCAATAAAGCTTGCGTCTTCTGGTGTAAATCCTGCCGTAAATTCTTTTTCCACGACTTTGCCTTTTTCAAAACTCATCAAAATCAGGTCATTGAACCATACATTATCAATAGAACAGCGTTCTTTCTGCCCGTCCACTGCATCCGGGTCATCAATAAGCCCTACAAAATTAGCACGCGGGTCAAGCCCCTGCTTCCATGCTTCAAGATATTTATTAATATTTCTGTTCACAACGGATTTAATAGTAAAGGAAAGTTCACCTGTTAATGATACGATTTTACTATCTTTACTGATGGAAATATATACATCTTCACGGTCGGCAGTTACCTTTGCTTCAAACTTCTGAATTTCAAATAAAAGTTCATTATCCCACCAGACTTTTCCCCAGCTACCGTTCCAGCGGCGGCGTCCTCTGTATTTTACAGCTTCTGCTTCTCTTCCCATTTATAACACTCCTTTACATAGTGAAATCAATCGTCAAATCTTCCATAGCGTTAACCGGCGTAATACGGCCTGTTAAATAAACATTAGTTCCCGTATTATATTCGCGGATTTGCTGTACTGTCATTTCAGCGACATCTTCACCTTTCAATATTGCATAATTTTTCTGCTGTTCCTCATCTATATCAACAGTATTTTGCGCCGTAGGACTATTATCCAGTACATTTCCTTTTAAGCCGCTAAAATAAACCATTATAGCCGAAATAAACAGCATTTTATGATTATAATCATTTATCACTTTGCCGACATAATCTGATTTAAATGTATCGCGAATATCGTCTGTTATCATATCTACACATTCAACAATTTTAATAAAACGAAAATCTTGACCTACATCTGTTGTAAAAGTAGTAAGCGAATTGCATGCACGGGCGATTTTAACGCCATCTCCTTCTCCTTCGTCAATAAGCAAGAGTTGACCTTTATCAATCAGACTGTCAATATCTTCATATGTTTCTACACTTTCAACCTCTGTTAGCTGATAATACGTAGAACTTCTATCTAAAGGCAATCCTGCTAAAATACCTGCTATACGTGCAGTATATTCTTTAGCTGTATAAATTATATACTCTTCTTCTTTTTCTTCTTTCTGAACATCTTCTTCTGCCACAAGAGATATATCTGTATATGCTTCATCTACATATCCAATTTCCTCAGAATTACCATCGTCTGCTTTATAATTAGGATTAGCTACCTTTATCTGTTCCGTACAAAAATTTATAATTCCTTTATCATCTGCTTCTTGATGAGCACAAACTGCTTTGAAAGTTTTCTTTTTATTATTACGTTGAGTTTTAATCCAAGAAGCCAAATCTTCTTGTTCTTGATTAGTAGCAGTCGGAGCACAGATATAGTTCCACTTAATATTTGCTATTTCTTTTAAAACAGTATTTTGATTGAAAGTAGCTTCTTCAATCGTATCAAGCGGAATTGTATAAACTAAAATGCGTAAAGGTGTTCCCAATAAACATTTTTTTATTAAGTCTACATTTTTATCAGTAATACCCGTTTCTGGTATGTCTGTAATATCCGCAATTTTGTAAGATTTCATGATGTCAATATCTTCATTTTTTAATATCATAACAACAATACCACGAGCAGAGCGTGCTATTGCTGTTGTAGATTTTGTTTTGAAATCTATTTGTACCTTAGGTAATCCAAAAACCTCTTTTTCGTTAGGCATAAATTCCCCTCCTATTCTCTAGTTATTGTAAAAGAAATTTTATGAGAAACGGCATCTTCTTTATTTGACTTATACATACCAGATAAACCTTTTAAATTGCCACTCAAGTCAGTAATAGCAGTCAATTCCATATCTGCAATAATATCACTGCTAGCTTCAGAAATTATCATTTTTTCTGAAACACGTACAGTATCTTCCTGAACACTAATCACTTTATAAATATTATTGTTAATATCACAAACTAAATCTCCAACCTGAATTTCAGTTTTCACAGTAATGTCGCTTTTATTTATATTCGAATTAGGTGTAATTTCAACATTAGCTATATGCATCATAAAATCTCCTTTATTATTGATGTTTTCATTAATATCATTGATTTTTAAGTTAATTTCATTAATGGCATTTTCAATGTCATTTAATTTTGGAGCAGTAATCGGTTCTTTGGCCTTCCAAACACGAGGCTTATATCCCACATAAAAAACTCCCTTCTAAAAAAGAAAAGCACCTGATTTTACAGGTGCTTCTTCATATTTATTTTAAGCTGTTTTTAAACTAAATAATTTTGCAGATAAATTAACAGTTGTGTCTTCAACAGAAGTAACCGTAAATACATCTCCGTTTATATCAATAACAGTATCATTTTGAGCAATGTTTGAACCATTATTTATTTTATCTGTAGTTGTTGTTCCGCTAGGTGTTAATGCTTCTGTTGCTGTAAAGATACCCTGGCCTCTAACACCAATATCTCCAGTGTCACCTTTATCTCCTTTTGCACCTTTTAAGTTTTTAAAAGCAAATGCAAATGTACGTGCTTGTTCCGTTCCACCTGGTGTTACAGTTACTTCTGGCGTTCCAGTATTAGCATCAACCGTTGCAGTTACCTCTTCAATAGTAGCAGCGACACCATCTTTAGGTACTTCAATCCATTTTGTTCCGCCACTACCGTCACTAGCTAAAACATTTCCATTTGTTCCATTATCACTAGGTTTAGATAATTTACTATCCACTTTTGTATTAATACTGTTTACCGAAGCAGCTGTATCAGCTATGCCATTTTCTATATTATTCATTTTATCTGTAGAAATAACTTCCTTAGATATCCATGTGTGTTTTTCATAATTACTCATTCTTGTCTTCCTCCCAATCAAGTTCTAAAATCTGCATTAATTCGTATTTAATACCATTAAACTCTTTTTCACTTAAACAGTCCGTAAAATCAAGATTGAAAACATAATGCAGGATTTCATTAACGAACCGTGTATGACTTTCAAGAACGGTAATATATCTGTCCTGAACACAAAATACAGGTCTTATTAAGTCGTCAAGCGTATCAGATGTGTCATATAAGACAGAACGTTTTATCCGACCGTATTCATCCGGAATTAGAACCAGCATTATGTCAATCTGTATGGATTTATCCGTTAAAATCTCGTCGACTGTTTTTTGTCGCGGCATCATCTCAATATAAAAATAAGGCTCATTTGATTTTTCAACATTATCAAAATGAACCTTATAATCGAATTTGGATTTCAAAAGAGCTGTAAGCTCTTTTTTTATATCAAGCAGTCTAATCAAAAATATCACCCATAATAAGTTTAGCGTCTTCTTCGAAATTATCCCGCAGTTCCTCAACGCCCTGATGAAGCATGTAAGTACCTTTAACGAATTTTATTTTGCCGTTTTCGTCTTTTACCCATTCACCCTGACGGTCTTTTACACGGTGTCCATATTCCATATGTGCGGCATATTCCGTGTTATTATAGACTTTTATACTGCCCATATACGGGCGCGTACGTTGCCAATTATTTTTCAAATTACCGGTATCAACAGGAGTTAAATCTTTTGTATATTTAATAAGGTTTTCAGCAGATTTTTTT
>OGWW01001351.1_pt1 | contig 13567 bp, 8 predicted proteins | sample 1576131 | NCBI WGS metagenome assembly OGWW01 (sample SAMEA3541576, study PRJEB24748) | human gut metagenome | biome: human gut; feature: human-associated habitat; material: faeces | place: China | collected 2012 | reverse complement strand
CAACCTATAACAGGATTTTTTTAATACACAGTCAACCAAAATCAGGACGAGACAGAGTGACAGAGTAGTGATAGAGTAGTGATAGAGGAAAATGTCATCTATCACTACCTCTAACGTTTAAATATCAATAACTACAGGCTCGTCAGTGATAGAGTGATAGATGAAAACAGTTTCTATGATTTCTCCCGATAGAGAAGAAAGGTATGCCAAGTGAAAACTTACTTACGAAATGACATAAATCAGGCATGGATATAAACCCATATAATCCATGCCTAAAAAATCGTGATGAAGATGTGTTTTGACATCTCCTTGTTATTCAGAAATAAGCCTTTATTTGTCCAGCTTAGCACAAATAAGTTCGGCCGCCTTCTTTCCGCTCATCAGCATACCGCCAAAGATCGGCCCCATGCGGAAACTACCACTCACCCCATTGGCAGCCATACCAGAAACGAACAGTCCCGGATAGATTTCCTTCGTATTTTCTACGGTTGTAGACTCACCCAGCTCGACATTCAGCGAACGTTCGCCGATCACGCCCCCAGTCGGAGTATTCAGCTTGATATCGTTCTTGCGAGCAACCACGCGTGCGATTTCACAGTCGTGGCCGGTTCCTTCCAGGACAGCCTTGGACATGATTGTCAGCGGGTCCACATGCATACCTTCGCGGATAACCGGAGCCCAGTTTACTACCACTCCGGCTACGGCATCGTTATGGAACACTACATCTTCTACGGAATAGCAGTTGAAAATAGTCGCACCGGCTTTCGTCGCACCATAGATCAAAGCCGAGGTCGTGTGTACGGAATCCATGATATAAGTACCGTTTCCGGCATCCTTATAACTTACACCCAACTCACGCACGATCGGCATAGCCTCTTCCTGAACCACGATATCGTTGAACATCATGGCGCCCCCCCACATACCTCCACCGGGAGCCAGCTTACGGTCGAACAAAGCCACCTTCTTTCCGGCCTTAGCCAGATAATAAGCGGCTACGATACCAGAAGGACCACCACCGACAATAGCGACATCAATAGACAAATTGCTCTTTAACTTCGCAAAGTAAGAGTCGATAATTCCTGTTGAAACAATCTGTTCCATTACAAAATAATAATTAAAGTTTAAACATCGGGAAGCACATAGAGGTAACGCTCCCCTTTATTTAGTAATTCTACCTTTTCCCTTCACGGCGTTATCCGGCAGGTTCAATGGGTATAATCTCAGCCTGTATAGTAAGGCACCCCTATGATAAGTCGAAGGCAAAGATATAATAATTATCCGAAATGCGGCGGACGCTTGTCCATTTTCCGTTCCACAAAATTCTTCATGAACGCAACCGTCTCGTCTATCCCCAACACAGAGACATCTATCGAAAAGTTGTAGGTGGATGCAACGCCCCATTCCTTATTCGTATAATAGTTATAATAAGCAGCACGCGACTTGTCGGTCTTCAGCATCAATTCCTCCGCCTGTTCGACCGTCAGGTTCTGGCTTTCGATGATCCGTTGAATACGGTTTTCCTTGTTGTTATGAATAAAGAAACTCAGGCAGTCAGGATTGTCACGAAGGATATAGTCGGCACATCGTCCGACAATCACACAAGAACCTTTTTCCGCCAGGTTACGGATCGTATCGCTCTGATACAGGAACAAACGGTCGTTAGACAGCACATCGGCATACGGCGGGAACAACCCCATATACGAATAGCCCATCGTAAAAGCATACGCCAAACCACTGGAAGCCTTCTCGTCCGCTTTCTCGAAAAACTCCTCGCTCAATCCGCTTTCCTTCGCGGCAAGCGCCATCAGTTCCTTGTCATAATAGCCGATGCCCAGCTCTTTTGCCAGCTTCTGTCCTACCTCGCGACCACCGCTGCCAAACTGCCGGCCGATGGTCAATATGATTTTATTATCCATGTCTATCTATGTTTTTGGTATCAAGACAAAGGTAAATAAAATTTATTTAGAATGAAACTTCCTGAACTGGTTTATCAAGACGAGAGCCGTAACAATCGTAGCAGTCGTGTCGGCGATCGGGATGCTGATCCATACGCCAAGTGTTCCGAACCATCGGGGAAGAATCAACAAGCAGGGAACGAGGAACAGCATCTGCCGGGTGAGCGAAAGGAAGATCGCCTTCTTAGACATCCCGATGGAAAGGAAAAAGTTTGTCGCCACCATCTGGAAACCGACAATCGGAAAGACCGCAAAGACGATATGCAAACCGTACACCGCCGCCTCAATCAGCTCCGGATCGGTCGTAAACATGCGGACGATCACCGAGGGGAACAACTGACAGAGCAAAAACCCTGTTGTCGCCACCCCTATCGCCCACTTCATCGTCAACTTCGTCACTTCCGTCACACGCGAATATTGGCGGGCACCGAAGTTATAACCGGCAATCGGCTGCATCCCCTGGTTGAACCCCATGATGATCATAATAAAGAGGAATACCACCCGGTTCACGATCCCGTATGCGCCGATCGCCATATCGCCGCCATGCTCTTTCAGTCCCCGATTAATCAGTATTACGATCAGGCAGGCACAAAGATTCATCAGGAAAGGTGACATTCCGATATAAAGAATCCCCTTCACGATTTCACTTTTCAGCCGGTAAATGCCTTTCTTGAAATGCAACAACTCCTTCGGACGGGAAAAATGAATCAACTGTCCGGTCAGCGAAATGACCTGAGAGATGACGGTAGCCCATGCCGATCCCTTGATCCCCCAACCGAAACCGAAGATAAAAAGCGGATTCAGTACACAGTTGATCACCACCGACGCCAACGTCGCATACATCGCTAATTTAGGGAAACCGGAAGAACGCAACACCGCATTCAGTCCTAGATACATATGAGTAATCACATTTCCTATCAGGATCACATTCATATAATCGCGGGCATACGAAATCGTGTTCTCGCTCGCCCCGAAGAAATAGAGGATCGGATCGAGCAACAACATAAAGACCAACGTAAATGCAAGTCCCAAAACTACGTTCAGCACCAGTACGTTTCCGAGCACCTTGTTCGCCCCTTCATAATCTTTCTGTCCCAACTTCACGGACACCAGCGTTGAAGCCCCCACCCCAACCAGAGAACCGAAAGCAGCCGCAAGGTTCATCAATGGAAAAGTCAAGGCCAAGCCGGAGATCGCCAACGGTCCTACCCCGTGTCCGATAAATATACTGTCTGCCATATTGTAAAGCGAAGAAGCGGTCATGGCGATAATGGCCGGTATGGCATACTGTGTCAACAACTTGCTGATGCGCTCGGTTCCAAGCACTAAAGGAGAATTTTGTTTACTCATGTCACAAAGATACGCAGAATCCGAAAAAAAGGTTACTTTTGTTTTCATATAAAGTATAAAAAATGGCGGAAAATTTAATAATCAACGGTGAGAACAAGCGGGAACTATATGAGACGCTGCTTCCTCAATTGCAATCGCTGACAGCGGGAGAGACGGACGTCGTCGCCAATATGGCGAATGTCGCCGCTGCTCTGAAACAAACATTCGATTTCTTCTGGGTAGGCTTTTATGTGGTAAAAGAAGAAATGCTCGTGCTTGCCCCGTTCCAGGGGCCTCTTGCCTGCACGCGCATCCGGTACGGGAAAGGTGTATGCGGAACAGCCTGGAAGGATGCACAAACAATCGTTGTCCCGGACGTAGAGCAATTTCCGGGACATATTGCCTGTAGCTCGGATTCACGGTCGGAAATCGTCGTACCGATAGTCAGAGATGGAAAAGTGGTTGCCGTACTGGACATTGACAGCGACAAGCTGAACGAGTTCGACAAGACGGATGCGGAATATCTGGAACGACTTTGCGCAATCTTACCGTTTTGAACGGTGGAAAACATATAATTGTGACAACCCTTCCCCCCCTAATCCGTCCAGGAAGAATCCATATGATATAATTTGAAAAAACGGAAGCCTCAGATGGAGGTCTTCCGTTTTTTATTGTCTATTCGACCGTCACCATCTTTCCCTCCGTATTCGCCCGGACAAGATGGTCATACATCGCTTCGCAATAGACCGGAGGCAAATAGAAACGGCCGGGGTAGACAGCACAAAGATTGATACGGACCGTCACTTGCTTTCCGGCAGGCAGATAGTCAATATAGCTGTAAGCACGATCGTCACGAATATCTTGGTAATTGACACCTGTCACCCGATTGTCAACCGTGTCGCCTGTAAGGAAGCGCGTGTTCAATATCTCCCAACCAGCCGGAAAAACCTCAGTCAGCACCAGGTGGTTATAGCCACGAGGAGACGAATTTGCGACGGTCACCACAGCCGTGAAGTTCGTACCCTGCTGCAAAGCGGAGGTATTCACCGGATGACCGTCATGATCCATATAGCTGACGGCGAGCGTAAGACCGTTCGCATAGGCTTCCTCTTTACCCTCGGCTGGGATACCTTCGGCCACGAGGCGGGCGAACAGAGTGGATTTGCCGGTGTTCTTCAACTCTAAGGAGGCAGAAGAGGCAGCCTTGTCAAGCAAAGTCTCCGTCCAGATGTTCCGAGTGGTGGAAACCTTCTTCGCCTTGCCGTCTACGGCATAGGAGAAGTCCATCGAGCCGGACATCTTATATTTCTCCATATAGTCGGAAAGAGCCACCAGGCTGAATGCCGTGGATTGCGTGCTCAGCCAATCGTCGGATGCGAGCGTCTTGGATATTTCATTTGCCAAGAGAGCCGCTTCCTTACCGCCATCGAGCAGACAGAGCGTCATCAGGCGGATCGAAGTATCACGCAAGTCGCTGCCGAACGTCTGATCGTATCCGGAACAAGCCGTTGTCAGAGCCGTTGTCTTTACAACCAACTCTTTCGATACATCCGGACGTCCGATCAAAGCATAACCCGCCGCCAACAGATAGCGACTCATAGACATGAGCGTCTTACTCTCTTTCAGGCGATTCATGGCGCCGACCTCGGCAACTTGCCCTAAAGCGAGGACAAACAGGCGGTATGCCTGCGTCATTTCTTCGGATTCGGCAGAATAGGAGGCTTCCGGTTTCCAGTTACGGGCAATACGACTCAAGTCATTCAACGCATTCCGCTTCATGCCTTCGGGTACAAGGTAACCTTTCTTCTCCGCTTCGAGCAGAAAGTGGATGGCATAAACAGTCCCCCAAGCATTGGGAGCCGTTCCACCAGGCCAGTAGGAGAAGGAACCGTCTACCGTCTGGTAGGAACGCAGGCGACAGATCACTTCTTTCACTGTCGCTTCAGTCGATTGCTCCTGTTCGCGGGTCAACGAGGCGAACCCGCTCAAGTACAGTTGCGGGAATGCCTTCGAAGTGATCTGTTCAACACATCCATGCGGGTAGCCCAACAGGTAGGACAACCGCGTGGAGAGGTTGACAGGTTGGACATCCGACATTTCGAGCACAAGGGAGTTCGTACCCTCCACGCCGGGAAGGCCGACCGTCCCTTTCCAGCTCTTTCCGGCTTCGAGCGTCACAGGCGTCACCTTGATTTGCGGACGGCGTACGGAACGGATTTCGATATCGGTTTCATATACAGACTTTTCACCACCTCCGGTAGCCGTGATCTTCACGTGTCCGGCTCCGGGGGTATCTTTCACACGAATGCGGAACTGCGCCAGTTTGTCACTGACCGTTTCAAAGTGCAGCATATGGCTCTTCTCGCCGACTACCTCCATATTGCCGGAGCAGGCGATCGTGACCTGCACGTCTCCAACTCCTTTTTCGGTGGCAAAGACGGTAGCAGGAACCACCATCTCCTCTCCTATGCCGATAACGCGCGGGAGTGTACCGAGCAGCATAACAGGCTTGCGCACGAGCACGCTCTTCTCCGTGTTGCCGTAAGCCTCCCCGTTTCCGGCGACGACCATGACGCGGACACGGCCGTTGTAGTTCGGCATCTTATAGGTATGCTGCCGTTTTTCTCCCTTTTTCAGCAGAAACGGACCGGCAAACTGCACGACCGGCTTAAAGCGGTTCACTATCGCCTTCGGACCTTTGTTCAAGGCATCGTCGCCGCCAATGCTGAACAGTTGCTCGATGCGGCCACCATACGCGCCGACCACGTAGTTGTACAAATCCCAGGTATTAACCCCCAATGCCTCGCGGGCGTTAAACGCCTGCCAGGGATCGGGTGTGCGAAAGCGGGTTAGGTCAAGCAACCCTTCGTCGACAATCGCCAGTGTGTAGGCCATCTCGCGACCGTTCTTTTCGGAAACCATCACGTGGCAAGGTGCTTCAGGCTTGACCTCATCCGCCATATGGATAATCGGGGCCAAATGGCTTTCGGGAGATGTAACCGTGAAAGGGACGACACCGTACATGCGGATCGGCAGGTCGTTCTTCGTGACGCCATGCGGTTGCAAGAGTGTTATATAAAGGTACGCGTTTGGCTGCATATCCGGAGTGACGGCGAGCTTGACCGTAGTCTGCCCGTCGTTGCACATGTGCTCAGTGGTCGAAAGGACACGTGTTCCGTTCTCAATGCTGATGATCGCGCGGCTTCCCTTGACAGAGGGGAAGGTAACAACGATCTGTTCGCCTGGTGCGTATGTGTCCTTGTCGGTCTTGAAGGTTAGCATATTGGCGGAGGAAGAACCGTCAGCATCGCGTCTGCCTTCACTGTAAGGCCAGTCGAAATAGTTCATCACACCGGTAGAGTGTTTGCTCTCTTTGTCTTTCACCGAGATAAAATAGGTTCCCCAATCGGCATCGGCATATCTCAGGTTGAAGGAGGCCATACCATTCGTACCAGTACGGACGGTGAAGGTTTTCACCGGTTTGTTGTACGAATTCGAGACATAGTTCGCCAGGCTCCCGTTATTTGAGCTCCACCACCAGTACCAATGGACTTTATAGACTTTCACTTCGAGTTCGGTATTGGCTACCGCCTGTCCAAGATAATCAACGGAGGCTACCTCATATTTATATTCGGTTCCTGTCTTCAGTGGTTCCCCGTCTTGCTGGGGCGACTTGATGCCGGCATAGCGACGGTAGGGTGAATAGAACGCCCGGTTAGCATCGATGCTAAAATCACCGGATTCCTCATACACACGGGTGACGAAACTCGCCAACAACATACCGGGAGCCGAAGCGCCGATCTCGAAACGGGCTTTGATGGTGGCGTCGCCCGCTGCATCGGTCACACCGGAGATCACTTTGCTTTCTTCGCTGTTGAAGATTTTCGAAGGATCATCGAAATAGAATTTCTTATAGCCGGAAAAGGTGGTCGGGGTCGAGATAAAGGTTCCCTGAATATCGTATTTCAGATTGCGGGCAGTTGCTCCCTGTAGCCATTCCACGTGCATAGCGGCATCGAGCGGTTCGCCTCGGAGCAATTTTTTGGGGGGCATCGTAAGGGATATCTTCAAGCGGTTCGGTTTGATCGTTTCGATACGGAGACGCTTCGTAAAGGTGACGCCGCCGACATTCACGTTGACGTTCCAAGCGCCTGTCGGCGCATCGGGTTCGGTCGGCATATCGAAAACATAAAGTCCTGCTTCGCCTTTTGTCTGTGTCTTGCGCAGGTAGAACTGGCCGAGCGGATTGTAAAGTTCCATGATGACCGGATGGTTAGCAGGGAGCATCCGGCTGCGGTCGTTCAACATAAAACCGAGATGCAGCGTGTCGCCCGGACGCCATACACCGCGGTCGCCGTAGATGAAGCCCTTGATGCCTTTCTGCACGACTTCTCCGGAGACATCGAACGAACTCAGCGAAAGGGCGGAACCGTCGTCTACACGAAGATACGAGCGTTGCTGTCCGAGGGAAGCAGTCAGATAGAACGGCTTGCCGTTTTTCGGCGAGAAACGCACCTGCCCTTTGTCGTCTGTCACGCCGGAGGCTAATTCCTGACGCTGGTAGTTGTAGGCAACGACTTTGACACCTTTCTCTGGATGGGTGCTCAGAATGTTATGTACAAGGACTGTCATATCGTTATCTTCGCCGGCCATCGCCAACAGACCGAGATTGGTGGCGAGGACATTCTTGCCGACGGTCGTGTTATAATAATAGCTGTTGGAACAGGGGTCGCCACGTTTGCTATAATCGTAGTCGGACCAGTCGAAGTCGCCGTTATAGTAGTAATAACCGCCTCCATCGAAACGGCTACTTTCTTCCTTGAACTTGATCTCATCATCGGCAAGCAGTTGTTCTTTACTTTTCTTGACGAGGTCTTCGCAGGGATAGGCGGACAAATCCCGGTTGAACGACAGTTCCACCCGGTAGATGGCGCCGGGTTCGGGGTCGATCAGTTCTTTCAAATCGATCGCGTAGGTATTCCAACGACTGAGATCCTGGGTGGCGTCTTCATCGAGGAAGATCGTTTTACGCGCGATCAGGCGACCGACACGCATCAGGTCACTCGTTCCTTCGAGATCATTCACCTGAAGGAATTGTCCGATGTTCTGTTCGAATATCTTGATGACACGCACTACTACGCCGCGCAAGTAGACGGCTTGAAAAGGAATAGTCAGTTGTGTGGACTGTGGGGTGATCACACCGTTGCCGATAAAACGGACTTCCGGCTTTTCATCACTGACTACGATCTGACGAACGATGCTTTCTTTCAGGTTCAGCCCGTTTTTGCTTCTGATGTTCTGGCTCAGATGAACATTAAGGGCACCTTTGCTACCTGCATCGGGATAAAGGCGGAGCTTATTGCCCTCGACATTGACGGTCTCCGATTTGTTACCGTCGATCCAGGCAAGTCCCTGCATGTTTTGTGCCGCATCGAGTAGTTTCGTAAAGGTGACTTCGACGTAACGTTCCGGCTCTGCGACATATTCGACTTCATACACGGCAAAATCATTCAGTTCGGGAATATCGACAGATAGCAGTTCCTCCTCCGGCACTTTCAGTTTATTCGGGGCTACGGATAATTTAAAGGCACGTGTCGCATCCGTCCCGGCCTGTATGTTCGAGATAGAAATTTCATGCCTCTTTCCGTCGGGACTATGTTGCCATCTGGCATTCGCCTTTTCGGAGAAACGGACAAGCGACTCTACAGTTTCGGGAATTTCCCTGTCCGGCGTAAATACCGAGCAGACAATGTCGTAGCCGTTTTCATTCTTCCGGTTGATATCGACGGATTGCAGGTTGGCACGCAACAGCAAAGGCTGCGTCGAGAATCTGAATGAGAAATATTTGTCCTTTCGTTCCGTATCAAACCACTCTGATAGATCAGCCTTTACCTCGTAACGAGTGTCGCGCTCAAAACTCTTGGATGGCTTGAATACGATCGTCCGGTTATTTTCAAATGCGAACTCGCCGACTGTCTCGGGCTTGATCTTGACCAGGTCACGAAGTTGGTCAGGCTCCATTCTGTCAACTGCTATTTCCTGGTTGAAAATCAGATATACGGGCGTATATCTTGAAATCGTACCGGAGGTAAACGCCTCCACATAGGGATTGAAAGGGATCTCTTCGGATTCGCTTTTACCTTTTCCACATCTGCTGAATAAAAACAAAAAACAACAGGCACAGATATAATACAGATATTTCGCCATATTTCCTGAATTTAACAGTTACACTTTCGACAAACAGACTGTCTGCGAATATAAGCATTTTTATGTACATTATTATTATTATTTTTTACCAAATGATAATTTCTGGCCGGACTGAAAGGACTACTTTTGCAAACTCTTTCCTCGCCCTTCCTCACTTATTGGGAGAAAGGGGATTATGGCTGGCAATGCCATGTGCCGAACCGATTATTTTTTCGCGTTAACAGCTGATTATCAGTATCGGCACAAGATACGCAAGGTGGCGGAATAAGGCAGCTATCCTCTGGCATTCCGCATCACCCGCTCTATCGCATCATTCATCTGCGCGATGGACTCCAGACCAAGTGTCATGCAATGCAAGTTACTTTCGGTAACAGCAAAACGGATGGAACGTTCGCGTTCGGCATCAGAAACATGTTTGCCTTCACCAAAAATTTTCATTCCGATAAGCCCTTTGCCTTTCTTGCGTGCCTTGCCTAAAAGTTCGTTTACGGCTTCGACCGTCCCATCCATATGGCTTTGGAACGGATTCAAGCGGGCGAGGATAACGTCACACCACGGATTGTCGACTGCCTCGACCAGCGCTTCCCAGTTATGACAGGAGACGCCGACAGCTTTCACGATACCATCCTGTTTGGCTTTCGCCAGGCCGTCCATATAAAATTTACGAGTTTCCGTCCAGTCGCCTTTCGTCATGCAGTGCAGTAGGAGGATATCGAAATAGTCCGTACCAACTTCCTGGCGGAAACGGTCGAGGGTTTTGCTGACCGACTCGCGTTTTTCCGACCCTTCGTCGTAGGTCCACATCTTCGTCATCAGCGTGAGTTTCTCACGAGGCAACTCTTTCAGGGCTTTTCCGACAAATGGTTGCGAACCGTACATATCGGCCATATCGAAGAAGCGAATACCGCGTTCATAACCGTGACGGGCTATCTTCACAAAGTTATCCAGTCCGAGCCGGGTCTGATTGGACTGGTAATTCCAGCCTTTCGTCCCGGTTCCCATAGCTATACGAGAGACTTTCAATCCGGTCTTTCCCAGTTTCACCCTGTCGACCGATATATCCGAAGGTACGGTCATCTGTATGTTGGCAAGTCCTGTGCGGACTAACGATAAACCGGCTACTCCGGCAATCCCAGTCTGAATAAATTTACGTCTGTCCATCTCTATAATTTTTAGGTAATACTTTCTTTAATATCAAATAACCGCACAAGCCTGAAATGAACGAACCGGCAAATACGCCCAACTTTGCCTGATTCAATAGCTCTACTCCGACATCAGGCATCCCGGCAAAAGACAGGTTCGCGATAAAGAGAGCTACCGTAAAACCGATACCGCCCAACATCGACACCCCGAATAGGTTCCGTTTGCTCACCCCTTCCGGCATCGTAGCAAGACGCAAACGGACAAAAATATAGGTGAACAGGAAAATACCCAGCGACTTTCCGGCAAACAGGCCGAAGAATACCGCCAACGGGATTCCCGGTAACGAACCGATCCCGATATCCCCGAAAGTAACGCCTGCATTGACAAAAGCGAAGAGCGGCAGGATCAGATAATTGACTAACGGATGGAGTTTGTTGGCAATGCTTTGCAACGGACTGATTGTTTTGTCCGCCAATGAATGAATATTGTTGAGAACTTGAATCTGTGTCGATGAAAGAACCGCCGCTTTCCGGGAATGACGCACTTCTGTGTAATCCAGCATATCCAGATAGCCGGTCATTTCACAAGTGAAATCATCCAGCTTAACAACCGGACGAGCCGGAACGGTGAATGCGACCAGCACACCCGCTATGGTCGGATGAATACCCGACTCAAGAAATAGCATCCACACAAAGAAACCTATTATATAGTAGAAAGCAATGTTATTCACCCTCATCCTTCCCCCTACATATAGCAAAGCCAGCAAGGCGAGTGAGATCAGAAGTGGCTCAAACGCAATCTCACCACTATAAAACAAGGCGATAATAATGATTCCGCCGATATCATCCACCACCGCCAATGCCGTCAAAAAAATACGCATGCTGAGTGGAACCCGTTTTCCCAACAACCCTAAAACAGCCAAGGCAAAGGCGATATCGGTCGCCATCGGAATAGCCACACCTCGCACTTCGGGTGCCGAATGACAAACCAGAAAATAAAACAATACCGGAACGATCATCCCGCCGCAGGCCGCAATAATCGGAAGCAGTGCTTTCCGTACCGAACTCAACTCCCCAATCAGAATTTCCTGCTTAATCTCCAATCCAATCACAAAAAAGAAGACTGCCATCAAGGCATCATTCACAAAGGCCAGCATCGGCATCACTTCTCCATGATGCATAAACGGTGTGAAATTACCTATCTTCAAATCAATCGGATGAGATAAGATGTTATGGTAGGACTCCGCCCAAGGGGAATTGGCAAATAGCATAGCAAGAATCATAGCCATGAATAATAAGATACTCGCATTCGGTTTTTGCATAGCAAAACGACGCAACGGTTTAAGGATAACGTTGATGGTTCTATCCATATGGTATTTAAATATTTATGGGAAGCGGCGTGCAAACCGCTTCCCTTTGATTTTTTCCTAACAACTGTACACTTACATGTCAACTTGCTCCAACTTGTAAGCGCTGCGAGTCAGTTTTTCAACCCACACGACAAATATACCAGTTAAAATTAAATTAAACACTATGGTGAGCACGGAAATCATAAGCGCTGGGCCTCCTAAATTGTAACCAAGCGCGATAAAGATAATTCCGGCCCCTACTTCACCGCGTGTAAACATACCAATCGATAGCGCCAGACGTTCGCGCTTCCGTCTTTCCCGATAAAAAAACAACGGGAACAGTTTCCCGATATTGGACAGAAACGAAACAATCACGACATGCAGGATGATCATCGGCAAAGACATCATCGGCTGCGCTCCGGTTATTGTTGTCGCTTCTACAGACTGCGCGGCAAAATCCACTCCGAAAAAGACTGGCATGCTGACTCCTACCAGAAACATAAAGAGGAACGAGACTGTTGTCGCCACATTGCGTTCGACCTTCGTATCAATATGCTTATGCCTCATCACCATACCCAATACAAACGCAGGCAACAAGACCTCGATATGGATGCTGGCATCTTCGCCATAAAGGTATTTGGACACCAAATAAACCGCCTGCGTAATCCCGCAGGTAAGGACGGCATAGAAAAGAATTGCCTTCCAATCCTGCCGCATGTCATAACTGCCCATCTTTCTCCATCCGATGACCAGAAGGACCATCACGATCAAAATGATAACGCCCAACTGCCAGCGCAAGCCTACCATCATAATCTGCAAAGGAATCATCAACAGAATCGTATCAAGGTCGTCGAAGATTGCCAATACCTGCACTTTCTTGTATACCCAAGAAGATTTCAACCCTGCCGCCGCCAACATTGTAAACAGTATACCGGCTGACAACGCGTTTTTCAGAAATGGGGCAAATATCAAAAAGAAGAAACGATCCGCAATCAGCAAATCGCAAAATTATCCACACAGGCCGTCCAATATATTACCGCTCTTAAAATGGCTGGAATTCCGATGGATTACTGGAGTTCCGATGCAATGAATTGGATACTTGTACGTTGGGGGCAAAAACAATCTGTCGATTATCATACTCTCTTTTCACGCTATGATGATTATGTAGAAGAAACATTGTCAAATTCCGAAAAAATTCGATTAAAAAATCAAAACAAACGTTTTCATCACAATTTAAAAAAACTGCTCTCCTACGCTTTAAAAGCGTAAGAGGCAGTCATTCAAAAGAGCCTCGCAACCCTTTTTTACATCTCTGTAAGTCGTATCAAAGTCACCTGTATACCACGGATCTGCAATGTCTTTTCCTTTTTCCTCTGTAAAATCAAGCAGCTTCGATACTTTCCCTTCAGGATCTGAATTACCTATAATTCTGTTTATATTTCTAATATTCCATGAATCCATACCAATAATATAATCATATTCATCATATTCATGTTTCTGCATTTGACGCGCTTTATGATTTCCGCAATAAATTCCGACTTCCGATGATATTACCGCAAATGCGGAGGAATGGAGGATTTTATGA